>Ga0116227_10000017_pt1 | contig 306619 bp, 271 predicted proteins | sample S1TSphgellanicum_FD_89693 | JGI IMG/M metagenome (GOLD analysis project Ga0116227, IMG submission 89693) | Host-associated microbial communities from peat moss isolated from Minnesota, USA - S1T2_Fb - Sphagnum magellanicum MG | ecosystem: Host-associated > Plants > Peat moss > Unclassified... | reverse complement strand
GGTACAGGAAAAAGCAAACCTGTTATAAGCGTGGAAAACACCAGCAAAACTGCTACCACTTTCCACCATGTTTGATAAATGAACTTCATATTAATTTGTGGCGACAAATGTAAGGATTATTAAGCACGAATTGGTGCTATTTACGCTTATTATTGTCCCGGTGTATAGTCGACAGGCAGCAGATCGGAAAGCTTTGATTTTGACCATGTACCTTCATATAAAGGAGCATCGCTTCCAAAAACAACACCATTGGTATCAAATAAATAGGGCTTTGTTAAGGTAACCACGCTTGTTTCATAATTAGGCATATCCAGTGAGTGGTATATATCCTTAAAATCGGTTTCTTCGCGCTTTTTGGTATAAACAACGTACAGGTAGTAGCCGGTATAATTAATTGCGAACACTCCCTGTTTCTCGGTTTTGTATAATATATCGTAATTGTGCAAAGTATCTTTGCTCAAGTCTTCCCGGTAATATTTTGGCAGATTAGACAAGGAGATCCAGTTATTTACAGAATCACGTCTACCCATTCGTGAAAAATATTTTACCTTTTGTTGTATTTCCTCTTCGCGGGGGCGGTTAGGGTTTAACATACGTGTAAGCCTGTACATCTGGAAACCTTCATCACCGAGCTTATCAGTGTAAAGGGCCCTATAGAAATGCATCGGCGAACCATAATAGGCCTCTTCACGCTTTTTCTTCCACTCTTCCTGTTGCTTTTTGCTACCAGGCAATTGTTGAAAAAGGCGCTGCCCTTCGTATGATATAATGTGTGATAGTTTGCTACTATTAAACTCTTTTACTAAAAACTTGACCCTATAACCCAAAGCATGATTTTCTACTACTAAAAAGTCATCGGTATAAGCCTCCAGATCTTGTTGTGAACTATGGTACACCAGGCTTACGGCATGCGGGTTCATCACTACGCAATATTTGGCATTATCATCTGTACCAATAAAATCTTTTACAAACTGGGCATAGTTTTTCTTCCAATCGGCATCAGTTGAGATTACCACCTCATGCAATAAGGTGTTACGGGTTGCCAATTCAATATTTAACTTGATAGGCTCCTTCCCTACCAATACACTTTGGGTATAATCTTCGTAGCCAACTATGGTAACTACTAAAGTATACTGCCCTGGTTTAAGACCATTGAGCGTAAAATTACCTTCTTCGTTGGTAGCGGTTCCGGCAGTACTGTTACTTAAAAATACATTAGCCTGCGGCACGGGAGCCTTGCTATCAATTCGTGATACTTTTCCGGTTATTACACCACTTTGGGCAAGCGTAACAAAAGGAGTTAAAAAACATAGTATAAACAGCCAGGAAACACGCATTTAATAAAAATACTTATAATATTTTTTGAAGATGCTAATAAAAGAGTTACAAATGAATATGAGATGAAAAATTTAATCCCATTCTAATCCTTTGTTAAAAAAAGATCGGAATGAGATTAATTATTTTAGGCTATTACAGCGATTGCAGGAACTTTAAAAGGGCGTCCCTGTCTGTTGAGTTCATGTTTTGGAAAGTGGCTTTTGATGCTTCCGCCTCACCACCATGCCACATAATGGCTTCGGTTATGGTACGTGCACGGCCATCATGCAGGAAGTAACCCGGACTGTTCACCGTAGTATATAAACCCAGGCCCCATAAAGGCGCGGTACGCCATTCCTGGCCACCAGCAAGGTAATCAGGGCGGTTATCTGCTAATCCAGCCCCCATATCATGTACCAGCATATCGGTATAAGGGTGTATCACCTGGTTTGACATGTATGGCCTTGATACATCAACCGCTGTGGTAAATGTTTGTTTATGACAGTTCACACATTTAGCTGATATGAACAATGCTTCGCCACGTTTTACGGTAGCATCAGTTGTATTGCGGCGGGCTGGTACACACAAGGTTTGCGCGTAAAATTTCACCGCGTTTAAAAGACTATCCGGTAATTCAGGATCATCATGCAGGCCATCATACTGTGATTGGCCATAGCTGCTTTCAACAGGTAATACACTGCTGGTAACACCCATATCCTGGTTAAAGGCTGTTGCTACCTGTGTTAATACCGATGCGGTATTTGCCTTCCAGCCAAACCTCCCCAGTTGACGGGTTTGTGTAATAGCATCCCAAACATAATTAGCATGGCCTTTAATACCATCGTTATTGGCATCATTAGGATCAGCATTGGCTATAATTTCGCTTTCAGGTATGGCCTCTAAAAGCCCAAGGCCAATCATTGGCGGGGCCAAACGCGGCGACAATAAATAAGTACCCGCTATAGGGGTATACAAATTGCTTAGCGTATATGTTGGCGCTCTCAATTCAATTTGTGAGCCATCCGCAAATGTTATTATTTGGGTGGTGTAAACAATATTAACATTACACTCAGGCAGTTTGCCATAAATGGCTTTATCCTGCAGTTGTAAGCCATAACCAGGTACTGCTACCGGGCCGCCATGTGCATCAACACCCGGCAAGCTAATACGCATCAATAATGATGATTGCTGATCGCCGGCAGTTGGTAATCCAATACCATCGTTATGATGGCAATTGATACATGCTGTGTTATTGTATATTGGCCCTAAACCACCATGTATAATAGCCGGAGCGGTTACAAATGTTTGATTAAAGGTAAGATCGCCTAAAATATGCACATGTGTATCGTAGGCAGCTAAATTAGGGAACATGTTTCCAAATGCCTGCGAGGTTGCATCAAAAACAGTCTCGTCCCCTCCTGAAAGCCTGTCGTCATACTGTGCAGCCGGAAATACAGCCGACTTTTGACATTTAACCAGTAGTAGTACAAAAACAGCTAATAAACCTATTACTTTTAATTTTCTCACCTGTAAATTAGTCCTTAATATTTGTCTTAACAAAAGTTGTTAAATCACCTTCAAGCGTAGCTTTCAAAGTGTTAATTGTAGTTTGGATGCTTAGGATAGAACTTCTCTGTGAATAAATAGCTTGTTCAAAACTTACATTTTGAGCTGTTAATACATTGAATGAGGCTATAGCAGCACTCATTTGGCTTAAAAGTGTATTATTTAATGAAGCATTTTTAGCCGCTACCAATTGACTCAATGTAGCAGTACTTGTACTGCCATTATAGCTGTTTAAATACGCATTGCGAATACCTGTAATATTGTGGGTAAAGTCGGCAATGGAGTTGTGAGAGAAAGATGATTCACTTAATGTTGAATCTTTGGCAGCAAAAGGTGTCTGCATTTTTTCATTGGCCACCTCATTACATATATCGCTCATTGAACCAACCAAAGCTAAAAACACTGCCTGCTTGCTTGAAAAAACAGTACTGCCGCTACCTGCATTTATAACCTGTGCGGTATAATTTCCTGCAGTTGGAGCCCAACTGCTACTTAGGGCTTCAGTAGTACTTAATAAACTTGCTGCTAATGATGTTAAATATACTTTTTCGCGTGGAGTAATATCGGCGGCTTTACGTGTACTGCCAACTCCGAAAATAATGTATTCGATGGCGTGGAAACCTTTTAATGTGGTTTCTAAAGGTGTAATATTAGAAACAGCTAGAGGATTTGAACTTGCTAATAATGAATCCAGGCGATTTTTGTCAACTGGCCAGTCATCCATATCCGGGTCATAGTTGTTATCTTCTACCGGGCCAAACAAAAATCCTTCGCATGATTCCCATGCAGCACGTGTGTTTTTCCAGGCTGTGCGGGTAGTTGTTAAATTAGCATCTGTTGTATTGGCAACCAAGTTAGTCACGGCATCATTCATGATGCTTGCTTTTGCCTGTATATCCTGATAATTAGGGTTAACCAGGTTATCTGCAAAGTCGGTTAATACCTGGCTTTCTGTTGTAGTACTGGTGGTATTGTTGGTTGATGCTTTTGAGCAGCTGTTCAATCCTATTGCTATCGCCGAAAGAGTTACGATCGCGAGAAATGTATTTTTCATATTAAGCTATATTGATGATGATTTGATTTGATTCTACTTGCGTTGGGTATCTTTTTAACGAGCGGTCGGCTGGCCCATTAGTTACCTGTCCTTCCTGGTTAAACTTGCTGCCATGTAAATTGCAGGTGTAGCCAGCGCCATTTGCCGATGCCACTAATTGATTATCGGCATGTGTACATCTTAATAAAAGCGCGGTATAAGTGCCGTCTGCTTCTTTCCTGAGGCCGATATTGTAATACATACCTTTAGGCTGGATCAACTGAAAGCTACTATTTGCAAACAGATCAACCGGCACTGCTACCTTATGATTGGTCATGGCTGCCTTATAAGTTGGCAATGTTGCACATGACGACAAAGAACCGATCATACCCGCGCTTACTGCAAGGCAAGCGGTGCATGATTGTTTTACAAATTTCCTTCTGTCCATAATCTTAAAATGAGAATGCGATACCTAAATCAACCAGGTTATTATTTATTTGGTATGGTACTGCAGCCGGGTTAGGGTTAATAATCAGTGCAGGATTTTGATTTCCTGTGTGTATAAACCTTACATCGGCCTTAATAGCAACGTTTTTAATTGGCAAATAGCTAAAACCAGCAACTATATGATTTTGATCGAGTGTACCGTCAGTTATACCGTTAGCCGGGATCTTATAGTTCATATCCAGTCTTTCATCGCGTACAAAAACGATGAACTGTTGCTCATGTGCCTTTTTGTTCAGGTATAAAAGATCATAAGCTAACTCCAGGTAAGCACCATACATGGTTTGCGGGGTGTTATTTGCAAAAGCTGCATTTATGTTAGCAGCATCAGGTATTGAAACGATAGTTGCTAAGGCCCTGGTTGAGAAACCGCCTTTAGAATACATGATATCACCCTCACCAATAGCTACAGGTGTACCAAATATGCCTGAGTTTAAACCAAGACTATCAGCCTTACGTTTGCTTTCGCCAACAGTACCGCCATAATAGCCCGATACTTGTGCCCTGAAGTTTGGTAGATTTAGTTGTAATGATGCGGTTACCGCAAGGTTGTTGGCACTTGCGTTACGGCCCTCTGCTTTACCATCAATAAGGCCGGTACCATGTACAAAGTCGTTTGAGTTTAGTCCGTTTATTAAACCAACTGAATAGTTGATAGGCAGATTATTTAAGTTGCCATATAAGCCGATACCCAATTCGCGCCAGGTTGATGGCAGGATAAATTGTTCAACGTAGTTACGCTCGTTACCATTAAAGGTGTTCGGCAGGTGATTTTCGTTCAAAATGCCTATACGCGGTAAAAATAAACCGGCAACTATATACTGATTTGCATCGAGGTTAAACTTAAGGTAAGCTTGCTCAATTGAAACCTCGCCACCGCTTTCGCCGCCGGTTACCTTGGCATCTTCAACCTCTAATTCTGAGAAAAATGAGATCTGATCGTTGAACTTATGGCCTGTGAAAAGCACAAAGCGCTCAAGGTCGATTTTTGACGTACCCAGTGAATTATTTCTTTGGTAAAATGCATCACCGTAACCACCAATAGTAGTTGAACTTTTTGATAAGCTATTATTATTTAATGAATCTTCTGATGTACGCGCTACGCCTATAGTTTGCTGTTGTGCAAATAATGAGCCCGAAACAAATAAGAATGATAATAAAAAGAGAGTAGAAATTTTAAATTGCATCGTAAGTGTTTAATTGGATGCAAAGTAATGGCTTATTTAGACTTAATCCAAATTAATCTGAAAAAAGCTTAGACTTAATCTAAATAACAATTTAATCACGCCACAAAAAGGGAAAAAGCAATAGCGATGTAGCTATAACTATCACATTTATAGCGCATAACACGCCAATGTTGCCATAGTTTAAACTCCGATCTAAACCGTCCATTGCATTTTTGCTTATTTTAATGAGCAATAAAATAACCGGGATAATTACAGGAAAACTTAAAATAGCCATCAGCGTACCATTATTTCCGGCTTTGGATGCAATGGCGGAGATCATGGTAAATACAGTTGAGAAACTGATACTGCCTAACAAAACCGATAGAAAATAGAAGAAAGGGTCGCCTAAGGTATTGGGAAAGAAAACCAGGTACACAATCAAAGCCAGCACTGTTAACAGTGACATTAGCAATATATTATAGATAGTTTTTGAAAGAATAATAGCCTGCGGACTGGCAATGGAATAATAATATAACAAACGCCCCCTACTCTCCTGAACAAAACTTTTGGTAATAGCATTTACCGATGCAAAGAGTATAATGATCCAGAAAAGCACATTCCAGGTGATCCTGTAATTTGCTGAATTACTGTTAACAAACCCGGCACTTAAACTGAAAGAGATATAGCAAACAAACACAGTTGAAACCACGTACAACAACACCCCGTTGAACGCGTATTTTGAACGCCATTCCAGCAGAATTTCCTTTTTAAAAAGATCCCATGTTTGTTGGATTAGTTGCATGGCGCGAAGATAGTGATTTGGTTTATTAAGTTAGTTTGATTGATCCTGATTAGGCAAACTTGGGTTAAAATAGTAATATTGCTGTATATCTCATCCAATGCAAAACCATTCACTCAATCAAACTGATCAGCTAATAACAAGTGTAGTTTACTACCAAACTCCGGTAGGCGTTGCCCGTATTATTGCTGAGGATGGGTTTATTGCTTCTATATCCATTCGTGATGAAGAAATTGAGGTTGAACCAACTGATGATCCGGTGTTATTAAAAACCATACAACAGTTGGATGAGTATTTCGCAGGCAAACGTAAGGACTTTGATCTACCCATTAAGCAGCATGGCACGCCATTTCAACAGGAGGTTTGGCAACAATTACTGCAAATTGATTATGGTACAACCATAACCTACGGGCAACAATCCAAATTAATGAATAATCCTTTAGGCATAAGGGCTATCGCGGCAGCAAATGGTAAAAACCACCTGTGGATTGTAGTGCCCTGCCACCGCGTTATTGGCGCTGATGGCAGTTTAACCGGCTATGCAGGCGGTTTATGGCGTAAAAAATGGCTGCTTGAACACGAGGCCCGAATTATGGGCACGGGACAAACTAAGCTGGATTTTTAACTTTCAACAATTTATGCATTTTCTTATGCAGTTCAGTAGCCTGAAAAGGTTTCGACAACACATCATTCATACCTGCTGAGATAGCTTCCTCCTGCTCATGATCCAGTGCAGCGGCTGATAATGATATGATTGGGATACTTCTTTTAGGTTCCTCAAAATCAAGTCTTATTACTTTTGCAGCCTGGTAACCGTTCATAACAGGCATATTGGTATCCATAAGTATAATATCATAATCCTGCTGACGTAGTTTATCAATAACCTTACTGCCATTGTCAACTATTTCAAAAGCTACATTCCAATCAGTAAGCATTTTTGATACTATAAACTGGTTAACCAGGTTGTCTTCTGCTACTAATACAGTTATATCATTAAAAGGCTGTAGTATCCCTCCATTTGCCTTATGCTCCGTATGCTCAGGTTCAGGCTTATTAACTATTGTATACCAGTTGCTAAAATTAAATACGCTACCCTTGCCTATCTGGCTGCTAAAAGTAAGTTCGCCGCCTTTTAGTTCAACCAGTTTTTTCACAATAGTAAGGCCTAAACCAGTGCCACCATATTTGTTAGAGGTGTCTTCTTCCGCCTGTTCAAATGAATCAAAGATCTTGTTTAACTTGTCTGATGCTATGCCTATTCCGGTATCCTCAACAGTGAATTTAAGCTTAACCTTATCATTATGCTGTTGCGTTACCGATAGTTTCAGTTTAACATGCCCTCTATCCGTAAATTTAATGGCGTTACTTAACAGGTTCATCAATATTTGATTTAAACGGAGCGAATCAACATTTAAATATTCAGGAACCAGGGGATCAACCTCCAATAACAGGTCGATGAGTTTTTCATCAGCCTGGAATTTAAGCAGTTTATGTACCGACCCAACTAATTCAGTTATATTATTTGCAGAGCGGATAATACTAAACTTACCTGCTTCAATTTTTGATATATCCAGTATATCATTAATAACTTCCAATAAGGAGCGCGATGAGGTTTCCAACAGATCAAGCATGCTTATCTGCTGCTCATTAACCGGGGTTTTGCGCAACATTTTTGTTAAACCGAGTATACCGTTAACAGGCGTACGCAATTCATGGCTCATATTGGCTAAAAAGGTTTCTTTTACTTTTTTACCATATTCTGCTGCTTCCTTTGATTTCACCAACTGCTCCAAATAGCTTTTTTGAGGAGATATATCGCTGATATTTATAAATATGCTTTTGTTTTTATAGGATGCGCGGCACTCGACCCATATGTTTGTTTTATCAAATTTTTCAAATTGAAACTCGGAAACAGAAAAACTTAAATTATCCTTAATTATCTCCCCTAACTTTTTTCTGAATGCGGGCCGTTCGCTTTCAATAGCCCTGTCAATAATGCTTTTGTGTATAAGTTCCGATGGTTTGAATCCCAGTATTTTTTCAACTGCCGGATTAATTGTTTGTATGCGGAAATTTTGCACGTCAACCACGCATATTATATCGGCTGAATTCTTTACTACGATAGAAAAGTTTTCGAGTTCCTGGTTCTTGATCAGCATCTCGGCCTGGTGGCGTGCTAATTGTACAAATGAATCTACTTTAGCCGATGTAATATATGGATCGAGCGGCTTGTACAGGTAGTCAACAGCGCCGGTATTTAAACCCTTAATTACGTATTTTGATTCTTTGGATATAGCGGTAACAAATATTACCATGATATCTTTTGTCCGTGGGTTGGATTTAAGCATATCAACCAACTCAAAGCCATCAATTTCAGGCATTTGAACGTCAACCAATGCTATGGCGATATTATTATCCCAGGCAATTTTTAACGCTTCATTGGGCGATGTAGTGGAAAATATGCGAATATCATTTCGCTTCAATAATGCTTCAAGCGCAATAATGTTCTCTTCCTTGTCATCAACAATAAGAATATTAACAGGGGTCATTTATTAATATGGTTTGGTTGATTAAATTTATTGTGTTTTTAAAAGTTCAAAGATCTCGCTGGTACGTAAAATGTAATCAGCGGCTTTAATTTCAATTGCTGCATATGGCATTTGCGTCATCTCCGCGTCCACAGGATCCTGCACTATTGTCAGCGATCCACAATCGCGGAGTTTTAACAAGCCCTCTGCACCATCCTGATTTGCTCCCGAAAATAATATGGCTGTACAATTATCTTTATAAACATCAGCAGCGCTTTCAAAGGTAACATCAATTGATGGCCTTGAGTACCATACAGCCTCTGAAACGTCTAAACCAAAACACTTCTCTTTTTCAATTAAAGTGTGGTAGTTTGCGGGAGCTATATATATTGTATTTTGCTTTATTAGTTCCTTGTCACTAATTTCCCTCAGCAATATACGGGTATTATTAGCGAACAGTTTTTCAATTTCGCTAAAAAAATTCTTTTTTCGGTGAATAACTATAATTACAGCTTTATTAAGATTCGCTTCAAAGTTTTTTACGATCTGAAAAATCAAATTAAATGACCCGGCCGATCCGCCCAGGAGCAAAACCTCTGACTTTTGCCAGCGCTGTATTATGTTATTATCAAGTGGCAATTTTCTGGTATATGTTTTCTTTGCTATTAATTACTTTAAACTTCTTCTTAAATTTATCAGACCGGATAGTTTCTTTACTACCCATACACAAAAAACCAAGGGGCGATAAACTATTATAAAAAAGTTCTAAGATTTTCTCCTGCAACTCAGTTTCAAAATAAATAAATACATTTCTGCACGTTATCATCTGAAACTCATTGAATATAGCATCAGATACTAAGTTATGAATTGAAAACAATGTATTCGGTTTTAATTCGCTGTGAATTGTTGCCGCATCGTACATAATAGTAAAATGATCTGTCAATGATCCTTTTAAACCCGAATACTGGTAGTTTTCAGCATAGCTTTTTATCTTTTTGAGGCTATAGATCCCTTTACGGGCTTCTTTAAGCATTTCGGTATTGATATCAGTACCGTAGATGAATGATTTTTTACTTAAACCAGCTTCATTCATTAAAATAGCCAGCGAGTAAACTTCTTCGCCAGATGAACAACCGGCACTCCATACTTTAATATGCTGATAGGTTGATAAATACGGTATTACCTGACTGTTCAGCGCTTTATAGAATGAGGGGTCGCGAAACATTTCGGTAACGTTTACAGTAACTTCATCCAAAAACTCCTGAAAAAAGTCCTGGTTATTTACCAGTATATGCTTCAGATCATAAAACTCCAGCCGTTTATTCTGCATTATCCTTAGCACCCTCCTTTTTAAGGATGCTTTTGAATAAGATGAAAAATCAAATCCGTGGATCTTTTTTATCAGATCAATTAATTCATCTAATTGCGGTGCCGGTAAAATAGCCTGTTGACTTATCATATGATTTAGCTTCCTAACCACAGCTGCATTAATGCGATCAACCTGTCAATATCTACGGGTTTGGTAATATAATCATTGGCACCCGCTGCTATACATTTTTCACGGTCGTCTTTCATTGCTTTAGCTGTTAAAGCTATTACAGGTAATTTGGCCCATTTGTTTTGCTTGCGGATATATCTTGTAGCCTCATAGCCATCCATTTTAGGCATCATGATGTCCATCAGTACTATATCAACATCAGGCGTTTGCTCTAATTTGGCAATGGCTTCTTCTCCATCATTGGCAATTTCAACTACAAAATCATAGCTTTCCAGCGCGCTGCTTAAGGCGAAAATATTACGCATATCATCATCCACCACGAGTACTTTTTTGCCTTTTAAGGCGTCCTTACCCTTGTTCATCACCTTGGCTTTTGCATTGGGTATATATGATGCTTTGCTGTTTGCTTCGCTGATCTTATTCAGGAACAGGTTTACCTCATCAATTAACCTGTCTGATGATTTACTTGTTTTTACCACCATGGCATTGGCATAATGCATCAGCCTGTTAACTGATGTTTTATCCAACTCCATTGCTGTATTAATAATAACAGGCAGTTCAATAAAACGATCAACACCTTTTATCTTATCTAACAAATCGAGGCCTGATATATCAGGCAGATTGAGATCGAGGATAACGCACTGATAATCGTTCTCATGCAACATCCTGAATGCCGACTCACCGTCAAAAGCCTGATCGACGGTTATGCCCTGCCCTTCCATCATTTCCTTCAGCGCCTGGCTTTGCGCCTTATGGTCTTCAACCAATAATATCTGCTTGAATTTAGCACCGCTTTGCAGCATTATATCTGCAAAAAGCTTGTCAAGCGTACCCGTATCTATAGGCTTTTTAAGGAAGCTGATAGCACCTTCACGTCGCACACGGTTAGCGGCAGCATCTCCGGCCGACATCAGGTGAACAGGAATATGCATGGTATCTTCTGATTGCTTTAATTCCTTCAGTATCTGCCAGCCATCCTTACCCGGCAGCATTATATCCAGAATTACAGCATCAGGCATATGTTCTTTAATGATCTCAACGGCATTGGTACCTTCATTTACCATTACCGATTTATAGCCATGATCGCGCGAGTAATCCTGCAGAATATTGGCGAAGTTTTTATCATCCTCAACAATAACTACCAGCGGATCTCTATCTTCTGCTTTTGCTTTCTTTGGCGCGGCTTTCAGGAAATCTGGTTTTGCTTCAAAAGTTTCAACTGTTGGCAATATATCTCCTTCCGCTACAGGAGCCTGCTTGGCTTCAAAAGGAATAGTAAGCACAAATTCACTGCCTACGCCCGGTTCGCTGGTTAATGTAATTACACCGCCAAGCAGCGTGGTTAACTCACGACTGATGGATAACCCTAATCCGGTACCGCCATACTTACGGCTTGTTGAACCATCTGCTTGTTGAAATGCTTCGAATATTACCTTTTGCTTATCTTTTGGTATACCTACCCCTGTATCTTTTATGCTGAAACTAAGCGTTTTTTCAATCGGGCCAGGTGTAACATTAACATTTATTGAACCACCTTCAGGTGTAAATTTAAAGGCATTTGACAGCAGGTTTTTAATTACCTGCTCAACCCTTACCTTATCAGTAAATACCGACTTAGGTACATTACCGATACTACTGATAAATTTGATGTGTTTGTTTGATGCGACTTCGGCAAACAGCATTTCCATATCTTTTACGATATCAGAAATTTTTATCTGCTCGTTCTGCATTTCCAGCTTGCCCGATTCAATTTTTGAAAGATCAAGGATATCATTGATCAATGTAAGCAGATCATTACCGGCATTGAATATTACGCTGGCATATTTAATCTGATCTTCTGAAAGATTCAGTGGTTTATTATCTTTTAGTATCCGCGCCAGCACCAAAATACTATTAAGCGGTGTACGCAACTCATGGCTCATGTTAGCCAAAAATTCAGATTTATACTTACCGGTAGTTTCCAGTTCCTGAACCTTTATATCGATGGATTTGCGGGCTTCTTCAATGGCCTGGTTCTTTTCTTCGAGCAGACTGGCCTTCTCTTCCAGTTCGGCATTTATGGCACGTAATTCTTCCTGTTGTGTACGCAGTTCTTCTTCTGATGCTTCCAGCATTTCTGTTTTGTTCATCAGTTCTTCATTGGTCACACGCATTTCTTCCTGCTGTGCTTCCAATTCTTCGGCCTGCTGCTGGGTTTCCTCAAACAGATCATGCATTATGGTGCGCGCTTGCGCTGTATTAACTGCTATGCCAATATCATCGGCAACTGCCAAAATATAATCGTGACTGTTTTTATCTAAATCACCACTAAAAGCTATCTCAATAACACCTTTTAACTGCTTATCAAAAAAGAAAGGAACAATTAAACTCTCTACCAGGTTCTCACTAATAATTGAACTTTGCAGCGACATAGCATCATTCAACCTGCCTTTTACAATAGCTTCCTTCCTATTTTCAGCTGCCTGGCCAATCCAGCCTTCTTTTAGTTTGATTGTTTTTTTCAGCGCGTCCAGATCATGGAACGCGTATGACGCATAAAGTTCTAATCGTTCTTCGGCATCATTGTACAAATAAAAGGTACCTGTTACTGCGTTGGTATAATGACATACTTCGGCAAGCACATTCTCGGCAAGTTCCTTTTCACTTTGCTGGCCCTGCATTTTTTCGTTAATGAGCCCTGTACCTGTGAGTAGCCAGTTTTTTGATTCATTTTCGGCTAATACCTTTTCAAGTTCGATATTAGTAACCCGGATCTCCTCTTCTATCTTTTTCTGCTGATCAAAGGTTTTTTGTATGTAATAAAACAAGAAAAGTATGATCGCAAGAAAAATGAATGACCCAACAAATATGGTTACAATGGTATAGTTAGCTGCACTTTGTGTTTTTGAACGGCCCTGCGCCAACTCTGCATCTTCTTTGGCATTTATCCTGTCGATAGTGGCACGTATGTTATCCATTACCTGCTTACCGTTCAGCAACATATCATGCTGCCCCATGTACTCCAGGCCTACAACATCCCTAACATCAATATTATTTTTTATAAGTTCTAATTGCTTGGCAGTAAGTGTATAAAGTGCATCCAGATCGAGTTGCTGTTCCGGGCTTTGTAATGCTAACACTTTTAATTTATCAATATCGTCCTTAATAGCGGGAATAGCCGCTTTATAAGGATCCAGAAAAATAGGCTTATCAGTTGCCACAAAACCACGCATGCCTGTTTCGGCATCTATAAGTTTTTGTAATACATCCCGTGAAATATGGATCAATTGCTCGCTGTGTTCAACTTTAGCCTGATCCTGCTCTAATTGCGTTATGCTGACGTAGGAGAAAATAGCAACTAAAAAAACAAGAACTATAGAAACAGCAAAACCAGCTAATACCTGGTTGCGGAAGGACAGTTTTAACATTTAATAAAGTTTATTAGTTACAAATATGCCTAAAAATATTAATCCCTCATACGATAATCTACAACTCAAAGTTGTTTAATTAATAATTAATGTTAATTAAATATCAGCGCTAAAGGAGGTCTTTTTATTAGCGAATGTACCAGCTAATGCCAGTATTGCTCCGGCACATAAAACGTACCAGCCCCACTTAAATTTTATTTTATCAGACAAATAGCCGGCAAGGGAACGGAAAGGTATAAAGCTAAAACTGGTGTGTATTTTTAAAAGTGCCGCTATAAAAAAAACAATAGTTAAAGCTAATGACACCCAAGCCATTAGCTTTGTTAATTTGGGATTACTTAATACCGTACTTATGATACCAACAACGGCTATCAGCAAAAATACGAGCCCATAAGGTTTGTTTAACTGGTAAACCGTTTGATTAAAAATGGCAAAATGAAGTATAGGGCAAAAAGTTGCCACAATGATCATTACAAAACCAACGAAGGATATAAATGAACTAATGCGCATGGATACTACTTTTGGGTTAGTTCCATTTTATCGGCAAAATGGGCGCAATAATCTCTAAGGTCTTCCACAATATTTTTTTCGCCGGTAGCACGTAAAAAGCTATCACCCATAGTCTGCAGGGTTTCATAAAAAAAGCGTTTCATATCATCAACAGGCATATCTTTTGTCCAAAGATCAATACGCAGTGTGTTTTTATAGCTCTGATCCCAAAGTGCCAGCATCATTGATTTAACCGGAAGTGCCTCCTTGTTTTGTGAGTCGGTTGATTCCCACATAATGTTTTCAGGCACATTATTTTCGTCCATATCAATGGTCAATTTTATTTCAGCTCTTTTTTTCATTCTTATTTAACAAGTAAAAATATTATAACGGTCAAAGTTATAAAGCTTAGCTCTACAATCCATAATTTTTTGATCTCGGGGAAGAAATTCCGGAGCATCAAATCTAAAAATGACACAACAAAAGCAAATAGCAGGAAGATCCATCCTATTGTACCGCCCAGGTGCGGCAGGTTAACGCCGGTTACATTGGCGCCCTTTATCCATACATAACCAGCCAGTAGCAAAAGTATTGCGCTGGCAAAATTTAATGGGGTTATTCGTAATTTCATGTACAAATTAATGCTTTTTCCTGAACTTTTTTACATCGGCAGATTTGCCATGTCTTGAGTTTGGGTGTGCTTTTTCCCTCGCTGCCTTAAATTTCAGTTTCTGGTTCAATGTCTTCTTTTCATGGAAAGCACCTTTAAAATCAGGATCTTCACGGCGCTTCTGCATATCAATCTCTTTGGCCTGATCCTGCTTTTCTTCATAAGGCGTTGCCTCGATGAATACGTCATCCGGTATTATCTCGACAGGAATAGTTTGTCTGATGAGTTTCTCTATCTTATGCACATAATACTCCTCAGAAGGTGTGGCAAAGGTTATGGCTTCGCCTGATTGAAAGGCACGGCCTGTACGCCCTATCCGGTGTACATAATCCTCAATAACCACAGGCACATCAAAGTTGATCACGTGGCTCACATCACTCACATCAATACCCCGCGAGGCAACATCTGTAGCTACTAATATCTTCACCTCATCATTTTTAAATGAGTTGATACTATTGATACGTGTGTTTTGACCCTTGTTAGCATGCAAAACCTTCACCTGTGCCTCGCCAAATTTGCGGAGCAGGAATTTAAATACATCCTCGGCAACAACACGTGTTTTACAAAATACGATCAGCTTTTTAATATCATCCGGTTCATCCAGCAATTTTTTAAGCAGGTTGATCTTGGTTTTGATATTGGGTACATGGTACAAATGCTGATTAACCGTTTGTGCCGGCGTGGCTTGTGGTGTAACCTCAATTATGGTTGGAAACTCCAGGAAATTATTGGAAAGCTGATGGATCTTATCAGACATGGTAGCCGAAAACAGCAGGTTTTGCCTTTTAACAGGTACAACCTCCAATATCCGGTTTATCTGCGGCATAAAGCCCATGTCCATCATCTTATCAGCCTCATCCAAAACCAATACCTGTAATGTTTTGGTAACAATATGGCCCGCCAAATAAATATCCATAAACCGGCCCGGTGTACCTACGATAATATCGACCCCTTTATTAATATTTTCTATCTGCGTTTTAGGGCCGAGGCCGCCATATACTGATACTACACGCAGATCGGTGTAAGCAGCAAACTGTTTTGCATTCTCTTCTATCTGCATGGCCAGTTCGCGGGTTGGCGCTATAATTATGGCACGCGCGTTATCGCCCTGGGCATATTTCAGCTTCATGATGATGGGTAATACATAGGCCGCGGTTTTACCCGTGCCTGTTTGTGCAATACCCATTACATCCTGCCCGTTTAGTATCGGTGGGATAGCTTTTTGCTGTATAGGCGTAGCTTCGGTATAACCGGCGTCGGCAATTGCGTTAAGTATTTGCCGGTTAAAATTAAAATCTTCAAAAGTTACAGCCATGGGGCAAAGATAGGGTTTTCTTTTAGTTGGTTATTAAGTCGGGAAGTCCAAAAGTCGGTAAAGCCCGAAAGTAGCATATATGTGCAATGTTATTTTTATATTTTTCAGGTGTTCCTGCTTTTGTTTTATTGATTTCTTATTAATCTTTCGGACTTCCGGTCTTTTCTGACTTTCGGACTATAAACTATAAAACTATATTTGCATTATGAGTTCTATCCTGATAAAATCCGCCACTGTAGTTAATGAAAACAAGCAATTTGTAGCCGATATCTATATTAAAGATGGCTTTATTGAGCAGATTGGTAGCCAGATTGATAAGCCAGCAGATAAGATCATTAATGCTGAAGGCTTACATCTGTTACCCGGCTGTATCGACGACCAGGTACATTTCCGTGAGCCGGGATTAACGCATAAAGCGAATATTTATACCGAATCGCGGGCGGCTGTTGCGGGTGGTATTACCTCTTTTATGGAGATGCCGAATACCGTGCCTAATACATTACACAGGAATTACTGGAACAGAAATATGAGATAGGCCGCCATAATTCATTGGCTAACTACTCGTTTTTTATGGGTGCCAGCAATGATAATATTGATGAAGTGCTGCGTACTGATATAAACAATGTCTGCGGCGTAAAAGTATTCATGGGCTCATCAACCGGCAATATGCTGGTGGATAATCCGAGAACTTTGGAAAACATATTCTCGCAATCGCCAATGCTTGTGGCAACGCATTGTGAAGATGAGGCAACAATTCAAAGTAATTTAAACCACTATAAGCAGCTATTGGGTGAAAATATCACCGTTAAACTCCACCCCAAAATACGCAGTGCTGAAGCTTGTTACCTGTCGTCATCCATGGCGGTAGAACTGGCTAAAAAACATAATACAAGGCTGCATATATTGCATATCTCTACCGAAAGGGAAACACACCTGTTTGCCAATGACATCCCGTTAAAAGACAAAAGGATAACTGCCGAAGCGTGTATCCATCACTTATGGTTTAGTGATGAGGATTATGAAACCAAGGGCAACCTGATAAAATGGAATCCGGCAGTAAAAAAAGCCAGCGACCGCGAAGGTATATTGAAAGCAGTTTTAGATGGCCATATAGATGTGATAGCCACCGACCATGCGCCGCATACCATTGAGGAAAAAGCATTGCCATACCTGCAAGCACCATCAGGCGGACCGCTGGTTCAGCATGCTTTACCTGCTATGCTCCAACTACATCTTCAAGGTAAGGTCACACTTGAACAAATAGCCGAAAAAATGGCGCATAATGTTGCTATCTGCTTCCAGATAGAGAAACGCGGCTATATACGAGAAGGCTATTATGCTGATCTGGTGCTGGTTAATTTAAACCAGCCATGGCAGGTAAGTAAAGAAAACATTCTTTACAAATGCAATTGGAGCCCTTTTGAAGGCACCGAGTTTCAATCTAAAGTAATACATACAATTGTATCGGGTAATTTAGCTTATAGTGAGGGAGTTATAATTGATAACTTGCCTGGAAAAAGGTTGAGTTTTGATCGGGAATAAATTTCATGTCATTGCGAGGAGGAACGACGAAGCAACCTCGTCGCATTCATTATACAAGCGACGAGGCTGCCGCGCTATCGCTCGCAATGACACGTTTTTATCTTAATATTACTCAATAATCTTCTTCAACCCATCAAACACAGTTTTCCAGTTTTGCTCTGAGTGATCGGCAGCTTCCTGATTTTTAACGCCATCCTGGGTAATAACTAATGTGGTTACAGCCTCCGTTTCACTTAGTTCATACGTGATGTTGTAATAATTCTCGGGTATGTTCTCAAGGCCCATCATGCTGCTCCAGTAAGTATATTTCAATAACCGGGGTTCATCAATATCTAATATAATACCGCCATCTTGGTATTTGTGTCCTTCCCATTCCCCACTGAAGGTTATTGGGCTACCAACTTTCCAGTCGGAATTTAGATTGGTACCAAAAAAATATTCTTTTACCGTAGCCGGATCAGTTAATCCATGCCATACTTTTTCAATTGGCGCCTTAAAAGTGACGGTTGTTTTTAATGTTAATGTTTCCATAATTGCAGGTTTTTTATATTAATTGCTTAGGCAGTGATTAGTTTTTCGTTTAACATATGCGAACTGATCAATTCAAAATCCTTTTCACCCAACTCGAAAAAACCGAAGCGAAATCTGTATCCCCATGATTTCTTGTTCTCAATAAAATCAAGCTGGTTTATTAATGGTGCGATAGGCGTTTCCTTACAATCGTAATAAGTAACATTACGCCTGTAGGGTATAAAATCTTCCGACATTTTATATTGGTACAACTCTTCATCCTTTACTTGCCCTATCGCCGTAAAAGCCTGTAATGCCTTATCGCCGCTGTAAGTTTGTTTGGGTGAGTAAACTATCACCCAATCACCCGTGTGCAGTTTTTTTAATGATGATGATTTACCATGATTGGCCTGCATAAAGCCGCCTTTAACCCCATTTGCAATGTGATCTTTTGAAACCACCACAATCCAGTAACGTGCTTGCTTTTCCATATCGGTTTTAATTTTATAAAACAAATATGCGGCCAGCTAATGACAGCAGTATGTCAGCAGGAAAATGAAATGAAAACTATTTTTTGATTGATTCACCATCATAGCGATGGGTTTGAAACCTATCGCTATGATGGTGAATCTCGTGTTATTTTACTTCCACAGATAGCCTTTGCAATATATTTTCGGAAAGAGCCGCCACCCTGTCCTTCAATTTATCAGGCTTAATGATCTCGGCATGGTCGCCAAACATCATGTACCAGCGGGCAAAACCTTCAATGGATGATGTAAGGAAAGTCATCTCGATGATATTCCCCATCTTTTTTTCGGATACAAAGCCGCTGTAATATTTTTGATAATCAAGATTGCCGTAAACAACTTTTTCTACTCTGATAACAATCGTTTCCAGGTCTTTTTCTTTTGCGGTTTGCGCTATATAATCCTTTAAGGTAGGGTGCTGGCTGGTAAACTTTTTCTCCGTTACACAAAGTTTATTTATACGGTCGATCCTGAAGTCACGGTAATCATTTCGTAAACGACAATAAGCTATCAGGTGCCAAAAAGTGTCAACAAAAATTATCCCTACAGGTTCTATTTCACGTTTGGTATGTTCCTGACTGTGATGCGCAAAATATTCAAGTGCCATTATATGCTTTTGGGCGATACTATTCAGGATGATCTGTATGTAATCGTTATTGCCGGTTAACAATTGATTACGACCTTTCATCACCTCTATTTTGTTGTCAATATCTTCCAGCATATCTTTTTCGGCAGTTCGCAATATAGCCCTGATCTTATACATGGCCGATTTATGGTTAGCCATAGTAGATGCATCCGTCAATTTCTCAACAAATTTTTCGGCAGTTAAAAACGCTGTTGCTTCTTCTTTGGTGAACATCACCGGCGGCAGGCGATACCCATCCATTATAGAATAACCTACCCCGGCTTCGCCAATAATAGGTATACCGGCTTCCTCCAACGTTTTTACATCCCGGTAAACGGTACGCAAACTAATATTGAAACGTTCGGCAATATCGCCTGCCTTTACTACCCTGCGCGATTGCAGTTGTATTAAAATAGCTGAAATTCTGTCGATACGGTTCATGACAGCCAAATTAAATAAAAACTAACTATATTAGTATATTATTTAATTTTTATGGAAGATAAAATAGTAACATTTGAAACCTATAATGACCCTATGCTGGCCGAAATTATAAAGGGCAGACTAGAAGCTAACGGAATAGACTGTTATATAGCCGACAATAATACAATTGGTATGAACCCGCTTTATACCCAGGCATTAGGCGGAGTAAAGCTAAAAATATTTGAGCACGACTTTAAAGTATGCCAACTAATATTGGCTCAGGATGAAGATCTGGCATTAGACGAAATAATAGATAATGAAACAACGCCCTGTCCTTATTGCCAATCTACCAATGTGCGTTATGGGGCAGCCACTATTCAAAAAACAATTGGTTTGGTGCAATTATATCGTTTTTAACTTTTACCCATCCGTTTTATGCACGCAAAGCATGGCACTGTTTTAATTGCGGCAAAGATTTTAATTAAAACAATTTTATCCGGCTAAAAGTATAGTTATATTACTATGGATGATAAAATTATAACATTTGAAACCTATCATGACCCAATGCTGGCCCATATTATCCGCACCAAACTAGAGGCTCATGATATTCCATGCTTTATTGAGGATGATCATATGTCGGGTTTAAATCCAGTGTATAATCACGCCATAAGTGATATCAAACTGAAGATATTTGAGCGCGACCTTAACGAATGCCTGCGGATAATTGACGAGGACAATGAAATACTGCTGGAAGAAGACCTGGAGATAGACCCCGAAACAGAAATAGCTATCGTTTGCCCCTACTGCGCATCAACACATGTTGCCCGGATTGAACCTAATACAGCACGGCCAAGCTGGCTGAATACTTTATACTCATTTTTTGCATCTATATTGCCTTTCTATTCATCAAAACAATGGCATTGCGTTAACTGCAGACAGGATTTTGAATAAATAATTCTGTCCGTTATTATTTTCTATTACATTTTATGCTGATGTTTAGGCATCTCCACAGCTAATATTTATATTAGCGAAATGTATAACCGTCGCAAATTCATTAAGGTATCTGCCGCAACCGCGTCAATTACAGCCCTTTCACGATCATCCTTCGCTAAAACAATTAACAGCATTGAGCCAGCAGGCTATCCAATTGTGATCTCCACCTGGAATTTTGGTGTTGATGCCAATAAAGAAGCCTGGAAAACCCTTGAAAAAGGCGGTCGCGCGCTGGATGCAGTTGAGGCTGGTGTAAGGATCCCTGAAGCAGATATGAGCAACCATACTGTTGGCCGCGCGGGTTATCCCGATCGTGACGGGCACGTCACGCTTGATGCCTGTATTATGGATGAATTTGGCAACTGCGGTTCGGTAGCAGCTATGGAGAATATTGCTCACCCGATATCCGTGGCCCGTTTGGTAATGGAGAAAACACCGCATATTATGCTGGTTGGCGATGGCGCAACCCAATTTGCTGTTGAACAGGGCTTTAAAAGAGAAAAACTACTAACACCCGAATCAGAAAAAGCTTGGAAAGAATGGCTTAAAACCGCCAAATATGCCCCGGTATTAAATATTGAAGATAAGCAACATGCGCCCGGCAATCAATATAACCATGATACTATTGGTATGCTGGCGCTTGATGCCAAAGGAAACATCTCGGGCGCTTGCACCACCAGCGGTATGGCATTTAAATTGCATGGCCGTGTTGGCGATAGCCCGATAATAGGCGCAGGCTTATTTGTTGATAATGAAGTTGGCGGCGCTACCTCAACCGGTGTAGGCGAAGAAGTAATACGTAACGTAGGCAGCTTTTTAGTGGTTGAACTGATGCGCCAGGGGTATCATCCGGAGGATGCATGCCGGGAAGCTGTTAACCGCATCATAAAAAAGAAACCGAATACTGCCAAAGAGATCCAGGTTGGGTTTTTAGCTATCAATAAAAAAGGTGAACACGGTGCCTATGCTATACAGCCCGGTTTTGAATATGCTGTTTGTAACAGCCAAACACAGGATCAATTAATTAAAGGCAAAAGTTTCTATTAAATAAGTGTCGACCTGTATAAATAATCGAAGCTATCGCTTATATTTACTGTTAAAATTCAACCCTTAGCACTTACAGACCCTAAAATTTAATCATGATTGCACTTGAAGTTTGCGCCAACTCCGTTACTTCAGCTATTGCTGCGCAAAATGGTGGCGCTATAAGGGTTGAATTGTGTGAGAATTTAAAAGAAGGCGGCACTACCCCATCCTTTGGCCAGGTATTAATGGCCCGCAAGTTATTACATATAAAACTTTACGTACTCATCAGGCCACGGCCGGGTGATTTTTTGTATAACGACCTTGATTTTGAGATTATGATGGCTGATGTGAGGAATTGCATTGAGGCTGGTTGCGATGGTATTGTAGTTGGCATATTGAATGCGGATGGCACCATCGACAAAAAACGTAATGGCGAACTGGTACGCCTGGCAAAACAATGGGGATTGGGCGTAACCTTTCACCGGGCATTTGATATGTGTGCCGATATGTATCAGGCACTTGAAGATATTATTGAACTGGGCTTTGAACGGATACTAACCTCGGGCGGAAAAACTACCGCAATGGAAGGTGCAAATACAATAAACCACCTGGTTGAGCAGGCCGCAGGCCGCATAATTATTATGGCTGGCAGCGGCGTAAGCGAAAATAATGCAGCCGACCTGGTGCATTTTACCGGGGTAAATGAGATTCACTCATCAGCCCGTACCCGCCATCAAAGTGAAATGGAATATAAGAACGACCATATCCTCATGGGCCAGGAAATTGGCGATGAATACAGTCTTGATGTAACTAATGCTGAAAAAGTAAAAGCTATTTTGAAGGCAGCAAATGGGTAAGAAATAAAGAAGGTGTCATGTTGAGGCACTCGAAACATGCGGGCAATGGCCTTTACGCTCACCCTTCTAGTACCTCCGATTGCGCTACTTCCACCCGTTGTTGGTGTCCTCACCAACAACTTTTACTCATTTAAAAAAAGCTCACCGGCAACACAATCTCAATCCTGTTCCTGCCTGTTCCACCAAAAATATCAGGGTCAAGCAGCCTGCTGTATCTTATGCCGAACGAGATCGACTCCTGGTTGAACCATTGGGTATCAAAAAACAGTTCAAGACCTGTCGATCTGAAATTCCCCTTAAACTTACTGCCATCGGTGTAAAAATCGGTCGCATGGGTATAATCATAAAACAGGTTTCCGCGCAAGCGTAAAAAGTAAATGGTATTGGCTACGCCCCAGTCGGGATAAGCTATCGGGAAATCATAACTGGCACCTGCTTTATTCATATCATAAAGATTTTCGGCCGTGTATCCCCTTGAGAATGGAAAATCGTTTGAGAAATCGATCACATTATTATCATTGCCCTTTTGCTGATGGGCTACATTGATGATCAGGTTATGATTAATGAATAATCCCGGGAAATAAAATGTACCATCCGCCAAAAACTGGGTAGCATTTATGCCACTCACAGCATTTTTATAATTCAAGGTGATACTTTGCCCAAAGCGCGGGTAAATGTTTTGCTTAGCCTGCTGAATGCTGTTATTGAAAATGATATAGTTATTCAGGTAGGTGTAAGATATATCCTTAAAATCCTGCTGGAATGGTTGTTGAAAATTGGTACTGCTATAATAAAAATCACTACCAATGGCTAATGACGTTGATAATTTGCCGCTACTCAGATTCAGGGGCAGTTCCAGGCCGCCATGTAAGGTTGTTTCATTCCAGTAGACGTTTTGGCCACGGTAATAAGCGCGCCTGTCCAAAGTATAATCTGCACCACCATCTATATAAGGAAACAAAGCGCCATATATGCCATCAAAACCGAATTCTTTATAGCCCTCGTTACGGTTGTAGGTAAATGACAGCTGCGATTGGAATGTATTCAGCACATTTTCTCCGGCCAGTGAAAAGGTATAATTAGGGTCGCTGATATCAGGAATAAGGCTATGGAAATTAAACAGGTGATATGATTTATGGTATTTGGTAACCTTTAATGAACTATCAACCACATTTGCCAGCAGATCTGTTGATGAATCTCTTTTCAGGGCCGAGATCCCAAAATCAGGCATGTCACCGGGCAGACTTGCATCGGCAATATTGTTCCATTGTACAGCACTCTTATCGGCCTCATGGAGTTTATAGCCAAACGCTGTAAAACTTACCCAAGCCATTTTATTGGCTGATATAGTCGGTTGATAATTGCCAATTGAGTTTTTTAACGAATCATTGGTCAGCTCATAAAGCTTATGATCGTTGACCGACAAAGCGAATAGCTTATCATTTATACCCGATACCGCGCTAAAGTAAACCGTATCCTTATGCACCAAAGGGAAAGCAATAGGCTGATAGGTAAACGGCAGCAAATACCTTATATCGCCTGTTTGTATGCTGATAAGTGCCAGTGACATTTTGCCTTTGTTATTTCTTACTGCAGATATCAGCCTGCCCGCATCATAAAACTTTGGATAGGTAAAAAACAGGCCGTCTTTATTGGGGATAGCTGTAATTAGTTTACCATCATTTACATCCAACAAATGCAGATCGCTTTTGCCTGACGGGCCAACCTTAACGGCTACAATGCTTTTACCATCTGCACTAAACGATGGCGAAAAGTATTTTGATCGTACTGTTATCCGATGCTCCTTCCCGGTATTAACATCAACTACCATTATATCGCTGTAATCACGGTAGTTCCAACGCAGGTCCTGCCGGTATGAGGCATAGGCTATTTTACCATCATGGTAATCGAAATAATTATCCAGCGAAAAATCCCTTACACTTATTTTCCGTTCCTTATGGCCCGTCTTCACCACAAAAACCGGGATATGGTTATAAGTGCTTTTCATGTAAATAACCGTACTATCGTTCACATAAGCCGGGTATTCCTGGTCAGCGATAAAATGCTGGTTCTTTTTATATTGTTTAACTGCAAATTGTTGCGGTGTTTGCTTTTGAAACTGTTGTTTGTAATAATTCAACCCATCGTTACGAAACTGTACAAAATCAACTCCTGCATATTTTTTTATCGCCCGCTCAAACGGATAAAAACCGCCTTTATAAGCCGCAGCATCATGGGTTACATTCTTCCAAAAATAATCCCCGTATTTCTCTCTGCCATAGCTTACCAGCATGTAGCCTAATGGGTACCAATCTGGTGTGTAATCCAGATAAGAACCATTGCGCAGTTTCATATAGCTATAATCACTGCCATCGGCCCATAAAGCACGGTAGCCGTCAAAGAAATATGGGATCCGGCCCCTGCCCTGGTCACTTACATGGGTTTCGTTAAAAACAGCATCGCCTTCAAAAAACCAGTTGGGGATAGATAGTTCATTGCCTACCGCCTGACCACCTTCGCCAAAAATAACATGCAATACTTTCGATACACCCACATTAAAGTTATTATACTGCTGCACGTGCCTGAACTCATGTATAGCCAATTGCTCGGGCCATGGTAAACTGCCAATTGCAAAACTGTTTTGATCAGGCGTTAAATAAAACTCACTCCTGAAAGGCGCCAGCTGCACATAGGCATTAGCTATGGTGGTTTGATTTTGTAAGAGAATGCTTACCTGCTTTTGTTTAAACCCGATAGTGGGCTGTATGGCCTTATTCATCTGCTCAACAATATTGGCTACCCGCAGGCCTGCTGAGTCCAGCCCAAAAGGGAATATCACTTTGGCGGCAGGCGTATTTACCTGATCCCATTTAATAGATGGTGGATTACCGCCAAACTCTTGTGCTTTGGTAATAGTAGTTGCAGCCATGAGCACTAACAGCAAAAATGAACAGCGTAAAAAAGGGGGTATTACGTATTGCTTCATAGAGATGTGAAAGTAATCAGAATTTAGAGAATTAAACGATTAAGGATATAATTGTTTTGTTACAAAGTACATTGTCTTTTTCTCCACTATGTCATTTCGAACGAGGTACGAGGAGAAATCTTTTGCGCGGGACAAATCTACAGCAGAAGATCTCTCACTAACGTTCGAGATGACAAAGGGGATAAAAACCAAATCCAAAACCGAACATCCGAAATTATAAATCCAAATGACACATCATCAGCTAAAACTAGCTACATTTGCCGCTTGTTAATATAGTACCATGGCTAAAGTGTCTATCAACCTGGCAACAGGTTCAATACAAAAGGAAGAAATTATTGTCGGCATTGATTTGGGTACCACTAATTCGTTGGTGGCGTTCATTAATCCCGATAAAAATCCGCAGGTAATTAATGATGCAGGTAAAGGTGTATTAGTACCCTCTATTGTACATTTTTCAAATACAGGTGATATTACTGTTGGTAACGAGGCTAAGGAATATTTAACAACCGACCCCAGCAATACCATCTTCTCAGTAAAGCGATTACTGGGCCGGTCTTATAAAGATATTGAGAACTACAAAAGCTTTTTCAGCTATAAAGTTATCGACGATGACAGCGAAAGCCTGGTGAAAATAAAAGTTGGCGACAAGTTTTATACGCCGATAGAACTTTCGGGCCTGATATTAAAAGAATTAAAAGCCCGTGCCGAACATGCCCTAAAAACGCCTGTAAACCGTGCCGTAATAACTGTACCCGCTTATTTTAATGATTCACAACGCCAGGCAACCCGCGATGCTGGTAAACTAGCCGGACTAGATATTTTACGAATTGTAAACGAACCAACAGCGGCAAGTTTAGCTTATGGGATCGGCTTAAATCCTGAAGAAACAAAAACCATAGCGGTATATGATTTGGGCGGTGGTACTTTTGATGTATCCATTCTGCAAATACAAAATGGCATCTTCGAAGTTTTAGCTACCAATGGCGATACCTTTTTAGGTGGTGATGATTTTGACAGCGCTATTGTTGATTATTGGATAGAAAAGAATCAGTTGAATAAAGCCGAACTGGTAGAGAACCATGAACTGGCACAGCAATTACGTTTAAAGGCCGAAGAAGTTAAAAAATCTTTCGCACATCAAAGCCTGTTTAATGAAAAGATCGGCGAGATCTGGTGTACGCTTGATAAAGAAACCTTTGAGCAATTGATATTGCCTAAAGTAGAGCAAACCATAACAGCCTGCCGCAACGCATTAAAAGATGCTGGCTTGACTATTGCTCAAATTGATGAAGTGGTAATGGTGGGCGGCTCAACCCGTACTGCATTGGTTAAAAAGAAGGTGGCTGAGTTTTTCGGTCGCCAGGTACATGATGAGGTTAACCCTGATGAAGTAGTTGCCCTCGGCGCTGCTATACAAGCCGATATTTTAGCCGGTAACCGCAGCGATATTTTATTACTGGATGTTACCCCGCTCTCATTAGGTATTGAAACTATGGGTGGCTTAATGGATGTGATCATACCGCGTAACTCAAAAGTACCTACCAAAGCAGGCAGACAATATACTACCTCAATAGATGGGCAGGTAAATATGAAAATAGCCGTTTACCAGGGTGAGCGCGATCTCATCAGCGAGAACCGTAAACTGGCGGAATTTGATCTGAAAGGCATACCATCTATGCCTGCAGGTTTCCCTAAAGTTGATATTAACTTTTTGCTGAATGCCGATGGTATATTAACCATACAAGCTATTGAATTGCGTTCAGGCGTAAAACAACAGGTTGAAGTAAAACCGACCTATGGAATAACAGATGATCAGGTAGAACAAATGCTTTTAGACAGTATCACCCACGCTAAAGAAGACGTAGCACAACGTATGCTGATAGAAGCCCGTACCGAAGGCGAGCAAATGGTTTATACTGTAGAGCGTTTTATCCAAAAGAATAACAGCTTCCTGTCAATAAGTGAACTGAGCGAAACTAACAAGTATGTACAAACACTTAAAGAAGCTTTAACCAGCGGCGATAAAGATTTGATACATAAAGCTATTGACGAATTAAACGAGTTTACCCGCCCTTTTGCTGAACGTTTAATGGATGTGGCGATAAACACTGCCATGAAAGGTAAAAGTATAGAATAGTACCGCAAAAGACTTACGAAGTTTTGAAAATTTCGTTGGTCTGAATATTCATAAAAAATCCCCGTTTCCGGGGATTTCTCATTTATAGGTTTTTTAATTCTTCCTGTTCCTTCAACGCCGCAATGTTATTGCTGTTGCTGTAGCTATCGGTCTGGCTGGCGAAATCTTCCAGTATTGCCGCAATAGTATCCAGGTTATCGGCTACCCTTTGGTGCATATCGGGCAAGTCTTTTTCAAGTCTTTTATCACCCAGGTCAATATTGTCTACCTCTATCTTAGCCAACTTTTGAATGATGGCCTGCTGACTATTTTTCAGATCTTCCAGTTCATGGACAATCTTCTCCATCAACGCAAATTTCTTTAACTTATCCATAGTGTTGTCGTTTTTAAATTATATCAATACAACCCCTCTCCCGCTATTTTGTTTAATAATTTGGATTTATAGTTTATAACTAATAATTTAGTTATATGAAATATTACATCTTCCTTATCTTTTTTATCATTCTGTTTCATCAAGCTTTTTCGCAGGATACCACCAAACAAAATAATGCTTTATTGCTTGATTATTATCAAAATCAACGCTTCGATCTTGCAGCAGATTACCTCAGACAAAATAATCCCGAACCGATCACTAATGTTAAAATATTAAAGGCCCTTGCCTACTGTAACCAAATGAATGGCAAACTACCCGAAGCTGAGAATTATTATGAACGCGTATACGCAATGGATTCTACCAGCACATCTGTATTATTTAGATTGGGTAGTATTAACCTGCGCCGGGGCAATGAAATAAATGCGGAGGTTTTCTATAAAAAGATAATTGCAAAAGATACTTCCAACTTTATAGTATACAAGCAATTAGCTAAGATAAATTTGGACAAAAAAGATGTCATCTCTGCGGTAAACTATTTGATAAGGGCTAATAAACTCAATCCGGATGATGCAGATGTAGCATCAGACCTTGGCGATATGTACATCAGTTTAAAGGCATATACTGCAGCGGAAAAGGTTTTGGATCGAGCCATAACTGCCGACCCGGAAAATATGATCCTGCTGCAAAGCCTGGTAAAGTTGGAATACAACCAAAAGAAATGGCCGGAAACTGCAAATAATTGCGAAAAAATACTCTTGCTGGGTAATCAGTCCGGATCGATACTTACACAGTTGGGCATAGCCTATTATAATCTAAACCAATACAAATGTAGTATTGAAACTTTTAACCAGATAGCTGAGCCGGAGCAAAACGAAACAACTTACTATTATACCGGAGCATGCTATAAAGCCTTAAAGGATTATGACAAGGCTATCAGCTATTTCCAAAAGACGATCATCCAGGGTATATCGCCCAATATTAACAGTTATTACAGCGAAATAGCCGACACCTATGAAACACTCAAGAAATACAAAAAAGCGGAATTGGCTTATCAAAAAGCATTACAATTTACCGAAACACCTATCACATGGTATTCACTGGCAAGTTTATACGATACGGAGTTGAAGAATAAAAATTCGGCCATAAAATACTACAAGAAATTTCTGGCCACCAAACCGGAAAAGAATCAGCAAAGGTATGTTGTGTATGCGAAAAGCAGGGTTGAGATATTAAGTAAATAAAATGAGATGATCCCGTATTGTCATTTCGAACAAGGAACGAGGAGAAATCTTCTGCAATTTGCATTTGCGCCATATATCATAGCAAAAGATTTCTCCCGTTGGTCGAAATGACAGGGCGATTCTCTTACCTATTTATCAACCTTGCCACATATTTCCCAATAATATCGAACTCCAGATTTACAAATGAGCCTACACGTACATGCTGCAAATTTGTATGCTCGAAAGTATAAGGGATAATAGCTACGGAAAATGTGTTAGCATAGGAATTAACCACAGTTAGGCTGATGCCATTTACGCAGATCGAGCCTTTTTCCACAGTAACATTACCTACCGCAGCATCATATTCAAAAGTATACTCCCAGCTGCCATCAAGTTCATTGAAAGCTACGCAGGTAGCGGTTTGGTCAACATGCCCCTGAACGATGTGCCCATCAAGGCGCGCATTCATTTGCATGCAGCGCTCTAAATTTACCAGGTCGCCAATCTTTAGATCACCGATATTGGTTTTGTTGAGCGTTTCTTCAATGGCAGTAACTGTATGTTTGCCATCTGCCAACGCAACTACTGTTAAGCAAACCCCATTATGTGCTACCGATTGGTCTATCTTTAACTCCGCCGCAATAGCTGATTCTACCGTAATATGCAGGTTACCATGATCGTGTTCCAGATTGGTTACCTTACCTAAAGTTTCTATTATTCCTGTAAACATATACACCCACTAGCCCCCTAAAGGGGGAATTTTGAAAAGCAAATTTAAGTATTTATCAATAGGATTAGTTTAGCTAAAAGAATATGACATTATGCTAATCAAAAACACTCTTTATAGTAACTGAGTGTTCAAACTAATATCGATAAACATAGTTGTTATCTTAGTATAATTATAAACATCATGCCCAAACAAAGTGCCGGAATACTTTTGTATCGAAGAACAAATAACACATTGCAGATTTTTCTTGCGCACCCAGGTGGGCCGTTCTTTAAAAATAAAGATGAAGGCAGCTGGACGATACCCAAAGGTGAGTTTTTGGATGATGAAGAACCATTGGCAGCGGCTAAGCGTGAGTTTCAGGAGGAAACCGGTCAGCCAATTAATGGTGACTTTATTTCATTAGGATCTGTTAAGCAGAAAGTGGTAAAATAGTATTTGCCTGGGCTGTTGAAGGCGATATTAATGCTGCGGATATAGTGAGTAATATTTTTGATCTGGAATGGCCGCCAAAATCAGGAAAAATGATATCCATACCTGAAGTCGACCGGGCTGAGTGGTTTGATGTTGTTATCGCGAAGCAAAAGATAAACCCGGCACAAATACCCTTGATAGAAAGGTTTACCGATATGCAATAAAAAGTACGGAATGCCCCTAAATTAGATGAAACTTTTCCTGTTCTTTACCCAATTACTATTTTCCAAAGCGACACCATTTGTTACATTTATCCTTTTCTCACTTAGTAATTTTTGCATAATTAAAGCCGCAACAAGGGCTTCATCCTCATTGCCCGTTTGCAATACTTCGGGCGAAAAGTATTTTTTTACAAAATGGGTATCAAAATTACCCGAGGTAAAAGCATCATGCTGCATTACAAATTTACCGAACGCCAATGTTGTGGTAATACCTGTAATACTGTATTCATCAATAGCACGGATCATGCGTTCTATGGCTTCCGCCCTATCCTTACCGTAAGTAATAAGCTTAGCAATCATAGGGTCGTAATAAATAGGGATTTCCATCCCTTGCTCAAAGCCATCATCAACCCTAACACCCGGTCCCTTCGGGGTAATATAAGTTTGTAAGGTGCCGATATCCGGTAAAAAGTTATTTGCCGGGTCTTCAGCATAAACACGCAACTCCATGGCATGGCCTTTTATTTCCAGATCTTCCTGTCTAAAGCTGATCGCTTCGCCCCTGGCAATTTTTATTTGTTCTTTTACCAGGTCGATACCTGTGATAAATTCTGTTACAGGGTGCTCAACCTGCAGGCGGGTATTCATTTCTAAAAAATAGAAATTCAGTTGATCATCCATAATAAACTCCACCGTACCGGCACCTGTATAATTGACTGACCGTGCCACATCCACCGCGCATTTACCCATTGCCTCACGAATTTCGGGTGTTAATACAGATGATGGTGCTTCCTCAATTACCTTTTGGTGCCTGCGTTGTACTGAACAATCACGCTCAAATAAATGCAGGATATTGCCGTGCGTATCGCCTAAAACCTGTATTTCAATATGTCGTGGCGATGAAACATAACGCTCAATAAATACCGAGCCATCCCCAAATGCCGAAGTAGCTTCTGATACCGCTAACTGCATTTGTTCTTCAAAATCGGTAACACTTTCAACAATGCGCATTCCCTTGCCGCCACCACCAGCTGCTGCTTTTATAAGAATAGGGAAACCCACCTCAACAGCACGTTCTTTGGCATCATTTATATCGGTAATGGCTTCTTCCGTACCGGGAACCATAGGTATATTATATTTTAATGCAGCAGCTTTGGCCGATAGCTTATTACCCATAACCTCCATAGCTTCTGGCGATGGGCCTATCAGTATCAATCCAGCTTCACGTACAAGTCGAGCAAAAGCTGCATTTTCCGAAAGAAAACCATAGCCGGGATGTATGCCCTCCGCACCTGTTTTACGGCAGGCAGAAATAATTTTATCAGCAACTAAATAAGATTGATTGGATGGCGCTTCGCCAATATGTACAGCTTCGTCTGCATAGCGCACATGCAGCGCATCACGATCAGCATCTGAGTAAACAGCAACCGTTTTAATACCCATTTCCCGCGCCGAGCGCATGATCCTCAAGGCAATTTCGCCGCGATTAGCAACCAATATTTTCTGCATAAAGTAAATGTAGTAGAAAGAATCAGGAGTTAAGATTCAGGAATAAAGATTTTTTCTTAATACGTCAGTTGCAAACTGAAATATATCTGTAGGCTTCGGTTGCAAACCGAAGCCAGTGAGGATGTAATAGATAAGATTCTGAAAACCCTTTAACCCTGGTTCACCTCATCCACCAAATATAATATTGACTCATAATTCTCATTCACCGCCTGCGACATCGCCATTTCACAGGTTTTGGTTGATGAATAATAGCCATCGTATTTATGTTCACAAACTTCTAAAGCCTCGGGCATAGTAGCCGATGCTGTTAGTTCAGGAAACAAAAATCCCCTATCACCTGCCATGCCGCAACAACCTGCATGCAAAGGCACAGTTACCTTTTCGGCAAAATGATTAGCAAGTTTTGTAAACTTATCCTGCGTATGCATTTTTTGCAGTGAACAAACCGGGTGTAATACAATTGAACCTTTTTTAGCTTTTACATTTAATTGCGGCATTACCATATCATGCAGATAATCAACACAATCTAAAATGTGTAATTGATCGTATTTTAGTTTATTATCCGCTTTCAGCACTGGCTTTAAATTTTTAAGCAAATAGGCACATGAACTTACATCTATCACAATTTTTGTAGCGCCTTGCTTGCTATCAATCCATAGCTTTTCAATTATAGAATTGGCCGTGTAGGCATACGCATCCTTATATCCTTTTGATGAGAAGATCTGGCTGCAGCAACTTCCTGAGTTATTTTTTAGTACCTCAACCTCTATACCAGCTTTAGCTGATACGCTAAAGAAAACTTCCATTACATTCTTTTTGCCATCAACTCCGTTGCCCAGCATGCGCGAGATACAACTAGGGAAATAAAGTACCTTATCCCTACTGTTTCCAGATTTAGTTGTTGCTTTTAATACTGATAAATTGGGCGGATAACTGATCTGTTCCGACCACAAAGGTATCCCTGCAAATAACTTTTTGATACCGGATGTAAGCCTGGCCATACTGCGTTTACCAAATATACTATTGATGCCTGAGCCTGCTTTTAAGGCGAACCTTGCCAGTCCAACCGTTGTCTTAAAATTTTTAGCAATCATTAAAGCTACCTTATTTTCAAAAGCAGAATGATTTTCCCTTCTCAGGCGTTTAACCAGGTCACCTGTATTAATATCAACCGGGCAGGCTGTGGCACATAAACCATCAACCGCGCAGGTATCCAGCCCGTCATATTGATATTGGTTGAGCAGGGTTTCATAATTTTGCTTATCCCCGCCTTGCTGCATTTTTTTAAGTTCCCGCCTGATAACTATTCTGCGCCGTGGCGTAGTTGTTAAATTACGGCTCGGGCATTTGTGTTCACAGTAGCCACATTCGGTACATTTATCAACTTCTTCCTCAACAGTTGGCAGCAGCTTTATATTTTTTATGTGGACTTTCTTATCGTCGTTAATAATAACACCGGGATTTAGTAATCCTTTAGGGTCGATAGCTTGCTTCAACTGTTTCATCAGCAGATACAGTTCGCCGCCCCATTCTGTCTCCACAAACGGAGCCATGTTTCGGCCGGTGCCATGCTCTGCTTTCAGTGTGCCTTCATGTTTATTTACCACCAGTTCTACCATTTCCAGCATAAAACGATCATACCGTTCAACCTCGCTCTGATCGTTAAATGATGGGGTGATCAGAAAGTGAATATTACCATCCTTGGCATGCCCAAATACTATAGCGTTGTTGTATTCATATTTTTTAAATAGATTATGCAGATCAAGAATCGCGTCGCCCAGTTTTGCAACCGGGAATGCCACATCCTCCAGTATAACAGTTGATCCGCTGACCCTTACCGCACCAACTGAAGGAAATAAACCTTTGCGTACCTTCCAGTAATAATCCTGTTCTTTAGGGTCGCTGGTAAAAACAGGGGCCTGCAATAATGCCAGCGACGGCACTACACTTAAAAAACCATTCACCTTAGCTTCCAACTCTGCGTAAGTACTTTCCTGGAATTCGATCAATAAAGCAGCGGCGTTTTCCGGCAGGTTTTTAATGATCTCCGGCAGATCAGGCATGTGTTCAATGGCATAAAGTGATGCCCTATCCATTAACTCTACCGCCTTTGCTCCTGCATCGATCAACGGCACTAATGCCTGGCATGAAGTATAAATATCAGGAAAATATAAAAGCGAGGTTGATTTATATTTGTAATCCGGAATAGTTTCCAATACGGCTTCGGCTATAAAGGCCAGCGTACCTTCGGCACCAATCAGCAGATGCGCTAAAATATCAAGCGGGTGCTCAAAATCAATAAACGAATTGAGCGAATAACCTACCGTGTTTTTCTGTTGATATTTCCTGCGGATCTTATTGTACATATCCACGTTAGCAGCTATCTCTTTTTTAGTTTGAAGGATAACTTCGCACAAATCAGCACACTCTGCTGTAAAACGAATATAATCTTCCGGTTTTTCCGTGGTAAACAGTTTTCCATCGGGCAAAATAAAGCGGATATGTTTTACCGTATGATACGAGTTCATTTTTACCCCGCAGCACATGCCGCTGGAGTTATTGGATAATATCCCCCCGATCATAGCTGAATTGATACTCGCCGGATCAGGGCCTATTTTACTTTTAAAGGGCTTGAGATAGGAATTGACCATTGCGCCGGTAATGCCGGGCTGCACACGTACCGAAGCACCATCAACTTCAATAGTTACCTTATCCCAATACTGACTAAGATCTACCAGAATACCATCAGTAATGGATTGGCCCGATAAACTGGTACCACCGGTGCGGAAAACTATGGGGATGTAATGCTGATCAGAAAACTTAAATAGAGCGATGATCTCGGCCTCATTTATAGGTTGTACCACTGCTTTGGGTATCAGCCTGTAAAATCCGGCATCCGAAGCATAAGAAACCAGGTCGATCAACCTGGTTTTTATACGTTCAACGGGTAATATTTCCTGTAATTGTTTGCCTATTTCCATCCAATAGCAATATTACCAATATTTCTTAGGATGGAATAAAGAAAAAATCTCTTATAAAAAACCTATCGGCTCCAGGCTTTTAATACCTGTTTCGAGGTGCCCAGGCCTTCAATCCCTAACTCAACCACATCACCTGCTTTTAAATATACAGGTTCAGGTTTCATTCCTAATCCAACTCCGGGCGGCGTGCCTGTTGAAACAATATCGCCCGGTAACAGCGTCATGAACTGACTGATGTAATGTACCAAAAAAGGCACATCAAATATCATCGTTGAGGTACTACCGTTCTGCATGGTTTTGCCATTAACAGTTAACCACATAGCCAGGTTATTGATATCGCCAAGTTCATCGGCGGTAGCTATAAACGGCCCAACCGGTGCAAATGTATCACAGCCTTTCCCTTTATCCCACTGACCTCCTCTTTCGATCTGAAACTCACGCTCACTGTAATCATTATGCAGGCAATACCCGGCTACGTGGTCAAGGGCATTGTCCAAATCAACATAACTTGCTTTTTTGCCGATAACAAAAGCCAGTTCAACTTCCCAGTCAGTTTTTACGCTGTTACGCGGGATAATTACATCATCATTGGGGCCGGTTAAAGCGGTTGTAGCTTTAAAGAATATGATAGGCTCCGCCGGTATCGGCGCGTTGGTTTCCTTAGCATGATCAGCAAAATTAAGGCCGATACATACAATTTTTGATGGCTTAAATACAGGCGCACCTAAACGTACATCCTCAGGTAATTCTTCCAGTTCATTTTTGTGTAATGCAGTGTATTCGCTTAACTTTTGTAAGCCGTCGCCGCCAAAAAAAGCCTCGTCGTAATCACCTGAAAAACCAGGCAGACCATATTTTTTATCGTCAATTATTACACCCGGTTTTTCCTGCCCTGGGTTACCATATCTTATTAATTTCATATGTAGTTTAGTTGTTCAGTTTGGTAAATCCGCCATCAATAGCATAATCGTTGCCGGTAATAAATGAAGCCTCATCAGAGCATAGGTACAATGCCAGATAAGCCACTTCTTCAGGTTTACCCATACGACCAATCGGTTGTGATGCCTGTAATTTCTTAAACATCTCTTCTTCCCTGCCCGGATAGTTCTTCGCTAAAAAGCCATCAACAAAAGGCGTATGCACCCTTGCCGGCGAAATAGAATTACAACGTACGTTATAACTTAAATAATCTCTTGCAACAGAAAGGGTTATACCATTTACAGCACCTTTGGTCATGCTATAGGCAAAGCGATCGGTTATACCTACCAGCGATGCTATTGAAGCCATATTTAGTATTACGCCACCTTTCTTTTTCAGATGCGGAATAGCTGCATATATAATATGATACATTCCCTTTACATTCACACCAAACAAGCGGTCAACCGCTTCGGGGGTAACCTGCTCAATATTACCTATATGGGCAATACCGGCATTATTCACCAAAATATCAATCCCCGACTCCGTTATAATTTCGCCTATTACAGTATCTACCTGTTCTTTTGATGAGATATCACATTTCTTAAATGCGGCTTCGCCGGAGGCATCAGTAATTGCTTTTACCGTTTCTTCCGCCTCTTTTTCATCCACATCAATAATGTAGATCTTAGCGCCCTGCTGCGCAAATATGGTGGCTATTGCCCTGCCAATCCCACTTCCGCCGCCGGTAATTACCGCTACTTTGTTATCAAGCTTAAACATATAACTCTAATTATTATGGTTTATATAAAGGCAATATATAGTATTTCATTTTGTAGGGAGACACAAAATATTGCGTCTCTACATGAGGATCCCTTGCAATTTATTAACGACAAATCTAATTCAAACTTATTTCATATCAGCTTTTATCTTAAATATCATCTTGGCTAATTTTGATACAATATTTGCATAAAACACGGCTTTTAATTTGAATGCAGAACATGGTTATATAGCAAAAAAAAGGCCTCCTTATTTTAAAAGGAGGCCTAATAATTTATATAATTAATATGGTTACCAAACTTGCGCTCGCTCGTTTTCAGGGCGGTAAAGTTTGTCGCCTGGTTTAATATCAAATGCTTTGTAAAAAGCAGGTGTATTGTATAACGGCCCGTTAACGCGGTACATTTCAGGCGAGTGCGGATCGGTATTGATACGGGTACGCATTCTTTCGTCGCGATCTTTTATCCTCCATATTTGTGCAAATCCTAAAAAGAAACGCTGATCGGGTGTTAAGCCGTCAATCTTCTTATCACTTTTGCCTTCGGGTGTGTTTTTAAATGCCTGGTAAGCTATAGTAATACCGCCCAGATCCGCCAGATTTTCACCTATGGTTAATGCGCCATTTACATGCAGGCCGTTCAATACAGTATATTGATTGTATTGATCTATAACTACCTGTACTTTCTTTTTAAATTTAGCAGCATCTTCAGCCGTCCACCAGTCTTTCAGGTTACCATCTTTATCATACTGACGGCCCTGATCATCAAAACCGTGGGTCATTTCATGGCCGATTACCATACCGATACCACCGTAATTAATAGCATCATCCGCATCCTTATCAAAGAAAGGATATTGCAGTATCCCGGCAGGGAAAACGATCTCATTAAATGTAGGATTGTAATAGGCATTTACCGTTGGAGGAGTCATTCCCCATTCGGTTTTATCAACCGGTTTGCCAGCTTTTTCAATCATCTTTTTATAATCATGTGCTGCTATAGACTCCTCATTAGCATAGTAAGTATCCTTGCTGATCAACACATCATCATACTTTTTCCATTTATCCGGATAACCTATCTTTTTGGTGAAGGCACCCAGTTTTTCAAGCGCTTTTTTCTTTGTAGCCGGGCTCATCCAGTCCAGGTTCTGGATACGTTCGCGATAAACGCTTTGCAGGTTATTTACCAGATCAAGCATGCGTTTTTTAGCCTCGGGCGTAAAATATTTCTCTACATAAATTTGCCCTAGCAGTTCGCCTAAGCCACCATCTACTGATTGAACTATTGTTTTCCAGCGCTCATGCTGTGTTTTCTGGCCGTTCAGTATTTTACCTGAGAAGTTGAAATTAGCATCTCTGAATGGTTTGCTTAACAAAGTTGATGCGCCGCTTAATGCATCAAAGGTTGCCTTATCTTTCCAAATATCTATCGGTGTTGTTTTTAGTAAGCCATCCAATGCTATATAATATTTAGGCTGACCAACCAATATGGTGTCCGTTTTTAAATCCATACGACCAAAGGCATCCTTAAGGTCGATATCAGGAACTTGTTTCTGAAAATCAGTTATCGTAAATTTATTGTAATTCTTAACCGGATCACGCAATTCAACCGGGCTTAAATGTGATTGAGCAATGGCTGTTTCAAGCTTTAATACGCCTGCCGCTTTTTTACTTGCAGTAGCAGTATCAACACCTGTTAACGCGAAAAGTTTAGCTATATATTTAACATAGGCAGCGCGTATTTTTACCGTTGCAGTATCTGTTTTAAAGTAATAATCGCGATCAGGCAAACCCAAACCAGTTTGGTCAAAATGGGCTGCATTTTTATTGCTGATCTTGTCATCAGGTGATACATAAAAACCGAAAAGAAAACCATCGCCGGTTTTAAAGCCATCCGCAGCTAATTTTACCAGATCTTTATAATCTTTTACTGCGCTTATTTTGGCCAATTGTGGTTTTATCGGGTCATACCCTAGCTTTTCAATGGTAACGGTGTCCATCCCACTTTTGTACAGGTCGCCTACTTTTTGCTCATTGCTGCCCGCTGCATTATCTTTTGATGATACATCATCCAATATCTTGTGCAGATTTTTCTCATTATCATCATATAAAGTGTAAAATGAACCCCAACCGCTTTCTGATGCAGGGATAACTGTGTTTTTCATCCAGTTACCGTTGGCATAGTTAAAAAAATTGTCACCCGGCTTTACTGTGGTGTCCATGCCTGTTTTATCAAAAAATACGGTACGTTTAATGGTGTCATCGCCACCTGACTGGGATTTACTGGTGCACGATAACGCAAATAGCGCAGGCAAAGCCAATAACATATAAGAATGCTTTTTCATTTATAATAATTTGGTCTGTTAATTCAGGATTGTAAAATTAATTTTATTAACTACATACCAAACGCTTTCAGAACATTTTTATGCTGATTTTAATAATTTAACTGTGGTGCTAATAAATTCTATATTAAATTTGAGTGATGCTAACGGTTAGTCAATTATATATTTATCCTATAAAATCATTAGGCGGTATAGCGCTTAATAAAGTGGCTGTAACCGAAAGAGGCTTTGAACATGACAGGCGCTGGATGCTGGTTGATGAGAACAACCACTTTCTATCGCAAAGAGAAGTTGCGCAAATGGCCCTGTTAAAAGTATATTTAAAAGATAATGGTTTGCTGATCACCTATGCCACAGGCGAAAATATACTAATACCATTTAAACCATTAACGCATGAAAGCTGTGAAGTTGTTATCTGGGATGATACCTGCACAGCTATATATGTAAGTGCCGCAGTTGATGACTGGTTTACAAAAGTACTCGGTATGCCTTGCCGGCTGGTTTATATGCCCGATACCAGCAAGCGCCAGGTTGATCAGGAGTATGCGCCCATCGAGCAAATAACTTCCTTTTCTGATGCATATCCTTTTATGTTATTGGGGCAGGCAACGCTGGATGATCTGAACAACCGCCTTGCCGAACCGTTGCCTATGGATAGGTTCAGACCCAATATTGTGTTTACCGGCGGCAAAGCGTTTGAAGAAGACTTGCTGGATAGTTTCACCATAGGCAATATTCATTTCAATGGTGTTAAATTGTGCGCACGTTGTATCTTAACCACCATCAATCAGGATAATGCAATAAAAGCGAAAGAACCATTAAAAACCCTTGCCAGCTATCGCAGAAAGAATAATAAGATCTATTTCGGGCAAAATCTTATACATATGGGCAACGGAACCATCACAATTGGGGATAAAATTGAGGTAATAAATTACCATCACAATAATGAAAAGTTCCTGGTGTAAGTTAATAAGAGCCAATTTTAACCAATAGTATTTACAATATTAAACCATTAAGAAAAATCATACAACTAATTGATTAATATATGTTTATGGCACCTTTTTTGAAACCTATTGTTCATTATAAACGTAAATAGGTTCTCATTTAACAAAAGATCATGAACGCAATAAATACTTTATTTACACCTGTGTTAAAAGCAGTTGCGGCACTTGCAAACAACGGTGGCTTATTCAAAAAAAGAAAGAAAAAACCTTTCGATCCTAAAATTACAATGGGGTTTAATTATATGCTGGGCATATAAGCCATTGTTATATCATAAAAATTTATAAACCTGATCTTATCCGGTACTTGGATTATACATTTGCAAGTCAACACAAATCTTTTACTATATTTGGATTTGTATTTTAGAAAATGTTATCAAAAAAAACCAAGTACGCTATAAAAGCTTTAGTTGTTTTGGGGAAAAATATGGACAAACCGCCCATGCAGATCTCAAAAATTGCCGAAGAAGAGCGAATTCCCAAAAAATTTCTTGAACAAATACTATTAGACCTTCGTAACGCAGGTTTCCTTTATAGTAAAAAAGGAGCTGGTGGCGGCTATAGTTTAAACAAAGAGCCCAAAGACATTTTCCTGGTAAGTATAATGCGAATTACTGATGGCCCTATTGCTATGGTACCCTGCGCAAGTCTTAATTTTTACCATAAATGCGATGAATGCCACCAGGAAACCACCTGCGGTATAAGGGACGTATTTGTTGAGGTACGTGATGCTACCTTAAAAATATTATCAGAAACCAGCATAGCCGACATCATAAACCGGGAAACATCGCTGATATCAAGCATTTAATTAATAGAGTCAAGAATTAAGAGTCAGGAATCAAGATTTTAAGACTCGATCTTGATTCTTAACTCCTGATTCTTTTTTAATAAACATTTTTTTGTAAAAAAGTATTTTTTTAATTTAAAACCCAGTAATTCCCTATACTATATGTATATTTGGGCGTGAAAAGAAATCATATTAATTGCCCTTACTATAAATTTACGTGCTACTGCTGTATGAACAGCGATAACCCGTTGCTATAAGAGGAAATTAAATCAAATATAACGCCTCTTTAGCCTTAAAGCCAAAGAGGCGTTTTTATAATACATAATTACCAGAACATGCAGAGTTTCAGAACGGAACTAGAGAACCCGATAGTTGAGCAGGATATAATAGATCTTGAGAAAAAGATAAGAGCTTTTCGTGAAGGAAAGATACACGACGAAAAATTCAGGAGTTTACGTTTAGCCCGTGGTGTTTACGGCCAGCGCCAGCAAGGCGTGCAAATGGTGCGTATAAAACTACCATTTGGTAAAGTTACCTTCAAGCAATTACTGCGCATTTCTGATGTATCAGACGAATACGCCAGCCGTAACCTGCACTTAACAACCCGTCAGGATATTCAGATACATTATGTAAGTCTCGACAGGACGCCTCAATTATGGGCCGAACTGGAAAGAGACGATATTACCCTGCGCGAAGCCTGCGGTAATACAGTAAGAAACGTTACCGCCTCTCCCACCGCAGGTATTGATCCGGCAGAGCCATTTGATGTTTCGCCTTACGCGCATGCTACTTTTGAATACTTTTTGCGTAACCCTATCTGCCAGGATATGGGCCGTAAATTCAAGATCTCATTCTCCTCAAGCGATGCGGATACAGCCTTTGCTTATGTGCATGATATTGGCGCTATCCCTAAAATAAAAGAAAACGGCGATCGTGGCTTTAAGATCTTTTTAGGCGGTGGCCTTGGCGCACAGCCCATGCTGGCTCACCTGGTTGAAGAGTTTTTACCGGAAGATCAGCTGATACCTTATATAGAGTCTATCATACGCGTGTTCGATCGTTATGGCGAACGCAATAACCGCAACAAGGCTCGCTTAAAATTCCTGATCCAGAAGATAGGTTTGGATGAAGTTGTTCGTTTGGCTAAAGAAGAACGTGTTGCCAATAAAGTAAAAACATACGTGGTTAACCGCGATACGGTAGAACTGCCGGTATTACCTGAAACAACCGAATACCCTGAAGTTATTATAAGCAACCCGTTACGTTACGAACAATGGTTAGCTACCAACGTATTTGAGCAAAAGCAAAAAGACTTTTACGGTGTATATATAAAAGTACCTGTTGGCGATATCCCAACCGATACTGCCCGCAAACTGGTTGATATTTTAAGGCCATTAGTGGCTGACGAGATCCGCATCACCCAAAATCAGGGTTTGCTATTAAAATTTGTCCGTAAAGAAGCATTACCTGCTTTATATAATGGTTTAACAGAACTGGATCTGTCGGCCCCGGGTTTTGATAGCCCTGCCGATGTAACCACCTGCCCGGGTACTGATACCTGTAACTTGGGTATCTCAAACAGCATGACCTTATCAAAGGTGCTGGAAGACCTGATCTATAACGAATATGAAGAGTTTATTTATAACCGTGAGATCAAGATAAAAATAAGTGGCTGTATGAATTCATGCGGTCAGCATGGCTTGGCGCATATTGGTTTCCACGGCAGTTCGTTAAAAGCCGGAACAAGGGTATTACCATCAGTACAGGTATTGTTAGGTGGCGGTACAGTTGGCGATGGCATTGGGCGCGCTGCTGATAAAGTAGTTAAAGTACCTGCAAAAAGAGCTACAGATGTTTTAAGGGCTGTTTTGGATGATTATAAAGAAAATTCAATTGCTGATGAAACCTTCCATAACTATTACGACAGGCAAGGTAAAGATTACTTTTATCAGTTATTAAAACCACTGGCAAATCTGGCTACATTAACTGAGGATGAATTTGTTGACTGGGGCCACCAGGAAACATTTGCTACCGCTATTGGTGTTGGTGAGTGCGCCAGCGTTATAATTGATTTGGTAGCTACCTTATTATATGAGTCTGACGAAAAAATGGGCTGGGCCAATAAAGCATATGAAAATGGTGCATGGGCCGATGCCATTTATCATTCATACAATGTATTTATAACTTCGGCTAAAGCTTTATTGCTAGATAAAAGCATTAGCAGCAGTACACAGGCCGGTATCATACGTGAGTTTGATGCTCATTATGTTGATAAAGGTGAATTTGCAATTGACGGTTCATTTAGCGATCTGATTTTACAGATCAACAAGCATGAACCATCTCACGAATTTGCAGCAAAATATAAAGCGGCCGCCGAAGAATTTTTAGGCGCGAGCAAGGTTAAAAGAGGGGAATTGGTATAATAATGTCAGCTACTGAAATAAATAAACCGGTTAAAGAACCACGCATTACATTGGTTGGCGCAGGCCCCGGTGATGCTGATCTGATAACCATTAAAGGCATTAAAGCATTAAAAGCTGCAGATGTAGTTTTATACGATGCTTTGGTGAACGAAGAACTACTGGAATTTGCCCCGGAAAATTCGGTAAAAGTGTACGTAGGTAAACGCAGCGGCGACCACTCGTTTTCACAAGAGAACATTAATAAACTAATGGTTGATTACGCGCTCAATTATGGTCACGTAGTTCGCCTAAAAGGCGGCGACCCATTTGTATTTGGCCGTGGTTATGAGGAGTTGGATCATGCAGCATCATATAGCATCCCATGCGTAGTTATTCCGGGTATATCGAGTTCAATAGCCGTTCCCGGCTTACAAAACATTCCGGTTACTCACCGCGGTTTAAGCGAAAGCTTTTGGGTGGTTACAGGCACTACTGCCGATGGCAGGATCTCAGCCGACTTATACCAGGCTGCCCGTACCAATGCCACTATTGTGGTATTAATGGGTGTACATAAACTAAAGGAAATTACACAGCTGTTTAAAAACGAAGGCAGAAATAAATTGCCGGTTGCTGTGGTTCAAAGCGGATCAACCGAAAACGAAAAAGTGGCCGTTGGCATTATTGATACCATTGTAGATATTGTAGAAGAGAAGAAAATATCATCGCCTGCACTTATTGTAATTGGCGAGGTTGTATCTTTACACCCTATGTTCCAACCTATCAGGGAATTTTATGACATTGTTGCCGAAGGATAGCAGTTTAAAACCAATTCAGGATGATATTAGCGAGGGCAATCAATTGTTTCCTGTTTTTATCAAACTGAATGAATTGCACACGGTACTGATCGGTGCGGGTAATGTTGGTTTGGAAAAATTAACAGCGATCCTCAACAACAGTCCACTTGCAAGGGTAACTGTTATTGCCAAAACCTTCGTTCCCGAGATCCATACTTTAGCCAGCGAGTTTGATGGCCTTACCATCATCCAAAAAACATTTATCGATACTGATCTCGACGGTGCCGACCTGGTAATTGCCGCAACTGATGATAGTGAACTGAACAAATACATTCGCGAGTCTGCACATGACCGTAAACTGCTTATCAACGTTGCTGATAAACCGGAGTTGTGTGATTTTTATTTAGGATCGATCGTTCAGAAAGGTGATTTAAAAGTAGCTATATCTACCAATGGCAAATCGCCAACAGTAGCAAAAAGATTAAAAGAAGTTTTAAACGAAAGCTTGCCTGCTGAACTGGATGTTACCTTGCAGCAAATGAGCGAATTGCGCAATTCGCTTTCGGGTGATTTTGCATATAAGGTAAAAAAACTAAATGAGGTTACCTCGGTATTGGTGGGTAAAAAACCGGAAACCAATAAAAATGTGATATGGCTTATTTGGGGCGCTGTAATATTAGCTATTGCTGTTGCTGCCGTATCATTATGGTATAAAGAGCCAGCCTTTCAATTATATGTGCAGGGCATTAGTCCTACTTTTTATTATTTCCTCGGTGCCGGGTTTGTTTTCGCGCTGATAGACGGTGCTATCGGCATGTCATACGGTGTAACCGCTAACTCTTTCTCCTTAACAATGGGCATTCCTCCTGCCGCGGCAAGTATGGGTGTGCATTTATCCGAGATCATGAGCAACGGTATTGCCGGTTGGATGCACTACCGCATGGGCAATATCAATTGGAAATTATTCAAAATGCTGTTAATACCCGGCATTATTGGCGCGGTAGCAGGTGCTGCTATTATTTCATCGTTAGAACATTACAGTCAATATACCAAACCTTTTGTTTCGGTTTATACGCTTATTTTGGGTGGTGTTATACTCTCTAAAGCATTCAACCTGAAACGCAAACGCACTACTGCAAAAATAAAACGTATTCCCCTATTAGGTTTAGGCGGCGGTTTTATTGATGCAATTGGCGGTGGTGGCTGGGGCTCTATTGTGTTATCAACACTGATAGCAGGTGGCCGGAACCCACGTTTTTCATTGGGAACGGTTAAACTTTCCCGCTTTTTTATTGCGCTGTTGAGTTCGTTAACTTTTATCACCATGCTGCACAGTAATCATTGGGATGCGGTTGCAGGCCTGGTTATTGGCGGTGCGCTGGCTTCACCTATCGCAACCAAAATATCAAATCAGATCTCAACCAAAGCTATCATGGTATCGGTTGGGGTTATCGTCATATTGATCAGTATTAAAAGCATTTTCGCTTTTTTAGTTAAAGTAATTTAAAAGATGAGTGCGCTTACAGAACATATAAAACAACAAATAGCAGGGCTCGATCCGGTACAGGCATTAACCGTACTTGCTGAAGCACATCCCGGTAAAGTTGTATTTTCGAGCAGCTTTGGTTGGGAAGATCAGGTGATCACACACATGATCTTCGCTAATAACATCCCTATTAAGGTATTTACCCTTGAAACCGGCCGTTTGTTTCCTGAAACCTATTACGTTTGGAACCGTACTATGGAAATGTATGGCAAACCAATCCATGCCTACTACCCCAATAATGAATTGTTGGAGCAAATGGTAAACGCCAAAGGCCCAAACAGCTTCTATGAATCAGTTGACAACCGTAAGGAGTGCTGTGGTATCCGTAAGATAGAGCCATTAAAACGTGCATTGGCAGGCAATGAAGTGTGGATCACCGGTATCCGTGCTGAGCAATCACTCAACCGCCAGTTTATGCATGATGTGGAATGGGACGAACAAAATAACCTGGTAAAATTCCACCCTGTTTACAGCTGGACTTTGGACGACGTAAAGAATTATATAAAACAACATAACATACCTTATAATACCTTGCACGACAGGGGGTTCCCCAGCATAGGTTGTGCGCCATGTACAAGAGCAGTGCGCGAAGACGAAGATTTCCGGGCCGGAAGATGGTGGTGGGAAGATCAGTCGAAAAAAGAGTGCGGATTACATGAGGTAAGTAAATAATTTTGAGTTACTGAATTATAGAATTGTTGATTGATTCTATAATTCTATAACTCAATAATTCAACATTAATAAAGAATGAGTAAACATCAACTGGATTATTTAGACGAACTGGAGGCGGAAGCTATTTATATTTTGCGGGAGGTAGCCGGCCAGTTTGAGCGCCCTGCCCTGTTATTTTCGGGTGGTAAGGACTCTATTACCCTGGTGCGTTTGGCTGAAAAAGCCTTCAGACCGGGTAAGTTCCCTTTCCCACTGGTACATATTGATACCGGGCACAACTTTATTGAAACTATTGAGTACCGCGATAACATGGTGAAACGCCTTGGCGAGAAACTGATCGTGGGTAATGTGCAGGATTCTATCGATCAGGGAAAAGTGGTTGAGCAAAAAGGAAAGAATGCCAGTCGTAATGCTTTGCAAACGGTTACTTTATTAGACACTATTGCCGAGCATAAATTTGATGCTTGTATAGGTGGTGCCCGTCGTGATGAAGAAAAGGCACGTGCTAAAGAACGTATATTCTCTGTACGTGACGAATTTGGCCAATGGGATCCAAAACGCCAGCGCCCTGAACTTTGGAACATCTATAATGGTAAGATCCACAAAGGCGAAAATGTTAGGGTCTTCCCTATCAGCAATTGGACCGAACTTGATGTTTGGAACTATATTCGCCGCGAAAAAATGGAGTTACCTTCCATCTATTTCGCGCATGAGCGTGATACCATAACCCGTAATGGCCAGTTAATGGCGGCATCGCCATTTTTAAATATGGATGAGGACGATGTGATCGAGCGCCGTAATGTGCGTTTCCGTACCGTTGGTGATATGACTTGTACAGCAGCTGTAGAATCATACGCCTACGAAATTGACGATATAATTGATGAAATAAGTGCCTCAAAAATAAGCGAGCGCGGAGCACGTATGGATGATAAAGTAAGCGAAGCCGCAATGGAAGACCGCAAAAAGGGAGGCTATTTTTAATTATGGAAATACTAAAATTTATTACAGCAGGTAGTGTTGACGATGGAAAAAGCACCTTAATTGGCCGCTTATTGTATGATAGCGAATCTATTTTGTTAGATCAGCTGGAAGCACTGCATAGTTCTAACCGTAAAAATGACGACGGCACTATCGATCTTGCTATATTAACCGACGGCCTTAAAGCCGAACGTGAACAAGGCATTACCATTGATGTTGCCTACAAATATTTTCAAACCGAAAAACGCAAGTTTATTATAGCCGATACCCCGGGTCATACACAGTACACCCGTAACATGGTAACCGGCGCATCGAACGCTAACCTGGCCATTATTTTGATAGATGCCCGTAAAGGTGTTATTGAACAAACCATACGTCACTCCTTCCTGGTATCTTTATTAGGTTTACCACAGGTGGTTGTTTGTATCAATAAAATGGACATGGTTGATTTTAGCGAAGAAGTGTATAACGACATTGTTAAAAATTATCAGGCACTTGCCGCTAAAGTTGGACTGAAAAACGTTGTGTTCATTCCGGTAAGCGCACTCAAAGGCGATAACATAGTTAACAAATCAACAAACATAAACTGGTACGAAGGCAAAAGCTTGTTGGATTACCTGGAAACTGTTGAGATCAACGTTGATGATACCATAGCTCATGCCCGTTTCCCGGTGCAGTGGGTTGTACGCCCGCAAACTGATGAGTTGCATGATTACCGTGGCTACGCCGGCCGTATCTCAAGCGGATCATTCCGTGTAAACGATAAGGTTACAGTGTTGCCTTCGGGATTTAGTTCAACGGTTTCAAAAATTGAAGTTTTTGATAAAGAGCCGGAAGAAGCATTTGCAGGCATGTCGGTAACTGTGCATTTAAAAGATAACATTGATATCAGTCGTGGTGATATATTGGTAAATACCGATTACCAGCCGCAACTATCGCAAGTAATTGAAGCTGACCTTTGCTGGATGGATACCCGTGCACTGGATACCTCACATACTTACTTTATACAACACAACATTAAGGTAACCCGCTGCCGCATACAAGAGGTATTACATAAAGTAAACATCAATACCCTTGAAAAAGAGTATGACGAGGATTTTAAACTGAATGACATCGGCCGCATCATCATCAAAACGGCTGATCCTTTAGCGTTCGATCCCTACCAGGTTAATAAGGCCAATGGTGGTGCCATCATAATTGATAGCCGTACCAATGTCACCGTTGGCGCTTTGATGTTAAGGGCTGTAGCTGATTAAGTTTAAACCTATTAGATATGTAAGGCGGATGATTCGATTATCCGCCTTTTTTTATTTAGCACCCCACCAAGCGACATTACAAGGAACGAACAACGCTGTTTGATAACTAAAACAAACTTTTTTCTTTTTTTTAAATAATTCTTGCACACTCAAATTAAAGGTATATATTTGTGCTACTAAAAAGATAGACTTTATAGAAATAGTAGATAAATGAGCACCCTTAAATTCCTTCAGCAAAAAAAAAGTAATCGTTGTTATACCCAAATAACAACTTGCTGCTGCTGTATGTGCTGCCGCTAGTTGCCCTTCATTACTGCCCTTTTCTTACATAAATTTTCTTAATCAACCATATAATCTTAAACTCTTTTAAACAAAGAATATGAAACACTCGTACTTATTAAAGCCCCTGTTTTTATTTATTTTGCTGTTTTCATTTGCAGCAGCAAAAGCACAACAAAGCGATGATTTGTTAAACGTCCTTATCAAAAAAAATGTGATAACACAGGAAGAAGCCGATTCATTACGTTCTGATGCTGCTATTAAGGAACAAAAGAAACGCGATAAAGACAAACAAAACCAACATGGTATAACTATAGGTAGCCGCGCTTTACAGTTAAGCGGCCTTGTGCAAACCGAATATGAAGGTTTTGAGCAAAAAGGTGTTAATAATACCTTCCTGCTGCACCGCGCCCGTTTGGATGTTAAAGGTGATATAAGCGATGCATGGAGTTATGAGGTATATACCGAATTTGCAGGTGCTACACCCAAATTACTGGATGCTTACACAACTTATAAAATAGCCGATTATTTAAAATTCACTGCCGGTCAGTTTAAAGTGCCTTTTTCTCTTGAAAGTTTAATATCAGATAGTCAGCTTGATTTCATCGACCGTTCAGCAGTAGTTAACGCGCTTTCTGGCAGGTCAACAGATGTTATTGGCAATCAAAATGGTCGTGATATCGGTGCAACCATCAGCGGCAGCTTTGCAAAAGTTGATAACCGTTACCTGTTTGATTATACATTTGGTGTAGTAAATGGTGCAGGTTATGATGTAACTACGGATAACAACAACCATAAGGATATAGTAGGCAGGTTAACTGTTCACCCTATCCAGAATCTGGATGTTTCCGGCGATTTTTATAACGGACAGGGTTATTACATAGTCGGTACTGCTAAAACTGCTACAAACAATAAAAGAAACCGCGAAGGTATTGATGCCAGGTACACAATTGGCAACTTAGCAATACAAGCTGAATACGATAAAGGTACTGATGGTGTAATTAAAAGAGATGGCTGGTATGGCCAGGCTACCTATTTTGTTCTACCTAAAAAATTACAACTGGCAGCTAAATATGACACCTACGATCCTAATACAATTACAGCTGACGTTCGTACCAACAATTACACAGGTGGTATAAACTACTTCTTTAATAGCTGGGCAAGGTTCACCGTTAACTATGTTGACCGCCGCGAAGAAGTTACACAAATCAAGAACAACTTATTTGAAGCTCAATTACAGCTAACATTCTAACAAAAAGATTATGAAAAATTTATTAAACACGCGAATATTAAAGGTTGGCGCATTAGCAATAAGCACGCTGATCGTAACCTCGTCCTTTACAAAAAAAAATACACCAGCCCCTGCACCGGCCGACGACCTGCAAGGCACCATAAGTATATCAGGCGCGTTTGCCCTATATCCTATCACTGTTAAATGGGCTGATGAATTCAGAAAACTGCACCCTAATGTAAAGTTTAACATTTCTGCCGGTGGTGCAGGTAAAGGTATAACCGACGCTTTATCAGGTTTGGTTGATATTGGTTTAGCTTCACGCGAAATCAACCCGGCTGAAGTAAAAAAAGGTGCTTACACTGTGTATGTAACTAAGGATGCCGTGGTGCCAACCTATAATACAGCTAATCCGGATGCACCCGCTTTATTAGGTAAAGGTGTTAAAAAAGCACAATTTGCCGACATATTTGTTACCGGAAAAATAACCGACTGGAAACAGGTTGCAGGCAGAGTATCGGTACCAATCCATGTTTACACCCGTTCTGATGCTGCTGGTGCTGCTGAAACATGGGCAAAATACTTCGATAAAAAACAAGAGGATTTGCTTGGTGTAGCTGTTTACGGCGATCCGGGATTGGCTCAGGCTGTTAAGAAAGATCCTACCGCTATTGGCTTTAACAACCTGGCTTATTTATATGATCTTAAAACACGTAAACAAGTAGCGGGTGTACACGCTTTACCTATTGATGTAAACGGTAACGGTAAAATTGATGCTGATGAAAACTTCTATGGCACAATTGATGAGTTAACAGATGCTATTGCGTCAGGTAAATACCCTTCGCCACCGGCACGTAATTTAGGCTTCCTGTTTAAAGGTAAACCACAGAAAAAAGAGTTGATAGAATTTGTAAAATATGTATTAACTGACGGTCAGAAGTTTGTTGACGAAAATGGCTATATCGCCCTATCAAAACAAAAACTACAGGACGAGTTAAAGAAGGTTAACTAGTGAATGGTTGCTTGGTTGATTAAGTTAAACGTATTAAAACTTAATCAACCTAATCTAACCCAATCAACCAATAACTAAATGTATCGATTACTAAAAGATAAAATCATTTCGAAACTGATGCTGGTGTTTACACTGGCATCAGTTTCTCTCGTTATAATAATAGGTATTGGTTTATATTACCGGTCAATACCTGTTCTTAACAATTCATCATGGGGCCAGCTATTAAGTTCCTCTGTTTGGAAACCGATGAAGGGGCTTTTCGGCTTTTACCCATTTATAATGGGCACGCTGTGGGTAACCGCTATTTCCATTATTATAGCATTGCCGTTATGTTTATTAACTTCATTTTACTTATCAGAATATGCGCATACACGCATAAAACGGGTTTTAATACCCTTCGTGAACCTGCTATCAGGCATACCGCCCGTAATATTTGGTGTTTGGGGGGTATTGTTCATAGTACCGTTCGTACAAAATCAAATAGCGCCACATTTTGTTGAGTTTTCAACAGGTTATAGTGTACTGGCCGGTGGATTAGTATTAGCAGTAATGATCTTCCCGCTGATAGTTAGTATTGTGAACGAGGTATTAAATACCATCCCGCAGGAACTAAAAGATGCTTCATTGGCTCTTGGCGCTACTAAATGGGAAACCATAAAAAAAGTAACTATACGTAAAGCATTACCTGGTATTGTAGCAGCAACCGTACTGGCGATATCACGCGCTTTTGGTGAAACAATTGCCGTATTAATGGTATGCGGTAATAACGCCATTGTGCCGCATTCAGTGTTTGATGCTGGTTATCCCCTTCCCGCGCTTATAGCCAATAATTATGGCGAAATGATGTCGATACCTTTGTATGATTCGGCATTGATGTTTGCGGCTCTATTGTTATTTATTATTATCCTGTTATTTAATGTGATATCCAGAATTATTTTAAACCGGTTGGAAAGGAACCTTGCAGGATGATCAAACGTAAATTAGAAGAACTTTTTATTAAGATACTGATGATAATTGCCACCATTATAGTGGTTGGCAGTTTCTTCCTCATCGTAGGTACCATATTCAGTAAAGGAGTACCTTACATGAGTTGGGATATGATCAGTAAAATACCTGGTGGTGGTTTTTATATAGGTAAAGAAGGTGGTGTATTAAACGCTATTATTGGTTCATTATATGTAGCTGGCGGGGCAACTATATTAGGGCTCATCATCAGTATCCCGGTAGCCATATTTATTAATATGTACCTGACCGGTAAAAATTTTATTACCGATATATTGCGTACCGTGTTTGATGTGTTGTTCGGTATCCCATCTATCGTTTACGGGGCTTTCGGCTTCCTCATTATGGTGTATTTTGGCTTGAGGACATCATTATTGGGTGGTATTATAGCCGTAACCCTATTGGTGATCCCGTTATTGGTACGCACACTTGATGAGGTGATCCGTACCGTGCCCGGCGAGTTGCGTGATGCGGCGTTATCACTAGGTTCAACCCGCTGGGAAACTGCTAAGGTTGTTTTAAGGCAGATCAGGCCGGGGATATTCACAGCCATACTATTATCCTTCGGGCGTGGCATTGGCGATGTGGCCTCCGTATTGTTTACAGCAGGGTTTAGCGATAATATACCAACCTCCCTGCATGAACCTGCCGCTACCCTGCCCCTTGCTATATTTTTCCAGCTGGGCAGTCCGGTTGAGGAAGTTCAGGGCCGTGCCTATGCTTCAGCGCTTATATTAACTATCGTAGTTTTAATTATTACTGTTTTATCTGAAATACTGATAAAGAAGTTCTCCAAACATAAAATTTAATGACAAGTACACCCCATATCAGTGTTCAAAATTTAAATGTGCATATAGCCAACCAGCACATTTTAAAAGATATCAGCATAAATATCCCCAATAAAAAGGTAACCTCAATTATTGGCCCTTCAGGCTGCGGTAAAACTACGCTGTTAAAATCATTTAACCGTTTGCTGGATAACACACCCGATGTTAAGATAACCGGTAAGGTTTTGGTTGATGGCGAGGATATTTATGATCCTAAAGCAGAAATAACCCATATCCGCAAAAAAATGGGTTTGCTGTCACAGCGCCCATATCCTTTGCCTATGTCTATTTATGATAACATAGCGTATGGACCGCGTATACATGGTAACCCTAAAAAAGCCGAACTTGACGAAATAGTTGAAACTCAACTAAAAGCTACCGGCTTGTGGAATGAAGTTAAAGACCGTTTAAAGGCTCCTGCTTCAAAGTTATCTATCGGTCAGCAACAACGACTGTGCCTGGCACGTGGATTGGCTGTAGAGCCTGAAATCATCCTGGGCGACGAATCTACATCTGCATTAGATCCCACATCAACTCATATTATTGAAGATCTGTTTATCGAACTAAAAGAAAAATATTCCATTGTATTGGTAACGCACATCCTGAGGCAGGCGCGCCGTGTATCTGATTATATCATATTCGTATACATGGGCAAGATCATTGAGTTTGGCCCTACCGAAGAGGTATTGCTCAACCCAAAACAAGAACTAACTCAAGAATATGTAAAAGGCTTCATCAGTTAAGATCAATCACTTAACAATAAAAGCGGCCCTTATCAGTCTTGATAAGGGCCGCTTTTGTTTTATAGAACTACTAGTCAAAAAATACACTAATAATCAAAAAATAAGAATTTTTAGTAATTTTTATAGTAAAATAATTCATTTTAGGTTATTTTATTCATAAAAAGCCTCATATTTGTTTAAACATGATGCATTTAAAATCAAATTGAATAATAATTTGGTCTTTTTAATGTATTTTATACAAATAATGATAATTTATAGCCGATGTCATTCAAATACAACCGGATAATAATAAAAATTGGCTCAAATGTTTTAACACAGAATGACGGCTTACCCGATATAAATCGGATAACCCACCTTGTTGACCAGATCGCATCTATCAAAAAACAAGGCAAGCAGGTTATCCTGGTATCATCCGGTGCTGTAGCTTCGGGCAGGAGTTTAATAAGCGTATCTGAAAAATATGATGCTGTAGCTACAAGGCAATTACTGGCATCAATTGGGCAGGTAAAGCTAATCAATACTTATGCACAGTTATTCGAACGTTTTAATATACTCTGTTCGCAGGTACTGGTAACCAAAGAGGATTTCAGGGACAGGATGCATTACCTCAACATGAAAAACTGCCTCGACCTGCTATTGCAGTGCGATGTAATCCCGGTAGTAAATGAAAATGATGTGGTATCAGTAACCGAACTGATGTTTACCGATAATGATGAACTGGCAGGTTTAATAGCGTCGATGCTGAATGCACAGGCACTTATCATACTTAGTAATGTGGACGGCATTTATAACGGCGACCCTAAATTAGCCGGATCAAGCGTAATTAATGAGATCAGCGGCGATACTATTGATTTTTCGTCATTTATAAACTCCGGGAAGTCGCAGTTTGGGCGCGGTGGCATGATCACCAAATCAACCATGGCACAAAAGGTTGCAGCGTTAGGTATAGCGGTTCATATAGCCAACGGCACAAAAGACAACATATTAACCGATGTGCTAGATAATAATGTAACGCACACGCGCTTTATCCCCAACAAAACAGCATCAGGAAAAAAAAAGTGGCTGGCACATTCTGAAAACTACGCAACAGGTATAGTACAGGTAAATGAGGGTGCAAAAACAGCTCTTACATCAAGCAGGGCTACCAGCCTGCTCCCGGTTGGGTTAGTAAATATTCTGTCCGACTTTAAAAAAGGCGATATTATTAAACTGGTTGATTGTGCCGAAAAACTTATAGGTTTAGGCATAGCCGAATATAGCGCCGATAAGGCCCGCGAACGGATCGGCCAGAAAAACCAGAAACCACTGGTACATTATGATTACCTTTATTTGCAATGCTAACTACAATGAGTTATAACTCCTACTTTGAAAACGCGCTGATAGCCGGCAGAAAAATAAAGCCTGCTCCTGCTGTTATAAACCAGGTATTAGAAGATCTGGCAGCTGCAACCATTGCGCAAACCGGATACCTGCTACAAGAGAACATTAAGGACCTTGACAGAATGGATCCCACTGATCCGAAATATGACCGTCTTAAACTTACAGAAAGCCGCCTGCAGGACATTGCCAATGATATACTAGCGATAGCTAAACTAGAGAGTCCGCTGGGAGAAGTATTATTGGATAAGACACTACCTAACGGTTTAGAGATCTCTAAAGTAAGAGTACCGCTGGGTGTTGTAGGGGTTATATATGAAGCCAGGCCTAACGTTACCTTTGATGTTTTCGCACTTTGTTTTAAAACCGGGAACATATCCGTTTTAAAAGGCGGCAGCGATGCTGATTTTTCAAACAGGGCTATCATCTCGGTAATTCACCAGGTACTTACCATGCATAATATTGATGTAAATGCAGCTACCTTATTACCTGTTGAGCGCGAAGCTACAGAAGCATTATTAAATGCCATAGGTTATATTGATGTGCTGATACCGCGCGGCAGTCAATCGCTGATTAACTATGTGCGTAACAACAGCAAAGTACCGGTTATAGAAACCGGTGCGGGTATTGTACATACTTATTTTGATAAAACAGGTGATCTGGAAAAAGGAACTGACATTATTTTCAATGCCAAAACACGCCGTGTAAGCGTATGTAACACGCTTGATTGTTTGATCATACACAGCGATCGGTTAGCTGATCTTCCTAAAATAGCCAAGCGTTTATTAGAAAAACAGGTTGAATTATTCGCTGATGAAAAAGCGTATGCTGCGTTAGCCAGCTACTATCCCTCAGATCTTTTAAACAGAGCAGAGCCGGAGCATTTCGGCATAGAGTTTCTGTCGTTTAAATTAGCTGTTAAAACGGTTGATGATTTAACTGAAGCGCTTGACCATATTGCCCTATACGGTTCAAAACATAGCGAGGCCATTATTTCTGAAGATGTTGAAAATATTGCCACGTTCCTGAATAATGTAGATGCAGCTGCAGTATATGCGAATGCCTCAACAGCTTTTACAGATGGAGCCCAGTTTGGTTTAGGGGCCGAAATAGGTATCAGTACCCAAAAACTACATGCCCGCGGCCCTATGGGCTTAGATGAACTAACCAGCTATAAATGGATAGTTAAGGGCAACGGACAAACCCGTAACCCATAAAATCCAGTTTAACTTTTACTAAATAAAAAAGGTGCCTACCCTCAGTAAGCACCTTGTTTGTTTGTTTTGTTTAGTTTCTGATTTTAGGTTATTAAACCAGGTAATCAAGAATTGCAACAAAGCAAATCGCTACAAGGATCAGTCCCTGTAATTTTTGTTCGATTGACATTTGGGTTAGGGCTCTCATTTGTTTATTTTAATTAGGGTATAGCAAATATAATTTGTAATGCATTTGTTACAACCTCTATCTATATTTTTGCTAATTTTTTAAATAAAAAACCGTAACTGAATATTCTACGCAATGGTGCAATTATTTAATAAAATATTCGCAACAAATACGCCCCAATATTAAAATTAGCCTTCCTGAAAAATGCAGGTAAAACCTTATTTAAATGATTTAAACTCAGTTTTTCTGCTTATTTCATTTAAAAGTGAAGTATAACCGTATTGTAGACAGGTTTTATTTGATTTTAATATCGATTCATTAATTCCCTTCAATAATTTGCCAATATCGCCCTCTGCGGTATAACAATCAGCCTTAATTATTTTTAATACTTTAATATCATTTAAAATACCATAACTAATTACAAAATAACTGTTTAACTTACAAGCAATAGCAAATACAGTACATCAACATGCTAATGGCAGCTAAAACCTGCGTTACCTGGTCATATAATTAATAGATAAAGAGCACCATAAAATTCAATTTCCCTTGCCTGATCTCAATCCACTTTTCTAATCACTATAATACATAAAACGAGTTCCACATATCGTCATATTTTTCATGGTCATGCAAGACAATCATATAGAAATTCAAAGCGATATTTTACACATTTCAGTAACATTTCTTTTATGCCATCTCTTTAGTCGATTAAAAACCTATATCAATAATAAATTTAATTAAACAATATAAATATTTGATTATTAATACTAATTTACTTTAAGTTAATGAGCGTTTTTTATACATTATGAATATTGCAATGCCAAATCAATAATTACTGATACCCAAACGAATAACGTTTACCTTGATAATTATTCGCTATTTACAGGCTCACATCAATTGAAATGTTAACTTTAAAAACCAATTACTATAAACCTGATTTAATGATATTTAAAAAGATCGTAAAAGCCATCGCCTGGATAATATTGAGTTTTGTACTATTTGTTTCGGTTTACCTGCTGGCCGTTTTTGTTTTATCGATGATCCCAACGTCAAAAGAACCACAGACATCTAATGATGTAGCCATCTATATCTTCACCAATGGTGACCATACTGATGTTATTGTTCCCGTAAAAAATGTGGTGAAAGATTGGAGTACCGAGGTTAAATATGAAAACACCATAAGCCGCGATACTACTGCAAAATATGTAGCATTGGGATGGGGCGATAAAGGGTTTTACCTGAACACCCCTACCTGGGCCCAGTTAAAATTCAGTGTTGCTTTTAAAGCGGCTTTCGCTTTAAGTACATCGGCTGTTCATACTACATTTTGCAATATGCCGCAAACAGGGGCCGATTGCAAAAAGATCATGATCAGTAATGATCAATATGCTCGGCTGGTAACCTACGTCGATAATACCTTTAAAAGAGACACCCAAGGTAATGTCATCAACATAAAAACAAATGCCAACTATGACAACTACGACGCATTTTACGAAGCCAAAGGAAGCTACAACCTGTTTCACACCTGCAACACCTGGGCCAACAACGCCCTAAAAGCCTGCGGACAAAAAGCTTGCTTATGGACACCTTATGACCGGGGGATATTTTATCATTACCGGTAGTGAGTTGTGAATAGTGAGTTTTTGAGGAATAACCAGCGGATTACTGCTCACTATTCACCACTCACAATCTTACCCTTTCCTGACCTTCACCCCTATTAACCTAAATCACAATATTGTATCTTTGCAGCCATTATGAGTAAGCACGGTAGGATATTAGTGGCAATGAGTGGCGGAGTTGATAGTTCGGTAGCAGCAGTTATGCTGCATGAGCAGGGCTATGAAGTTATCGGCCTTACCATGAAAACCTGGGACTATGCCTCCTCAGGCGGCAGTTCAAAAGAAACAGGCTGCTGCAGTCTGGACAGCATTAACGATGCACGCGCATTAGCAGTTGGCTACGGCTTCCCACATTATATATTGGATATCAGGAATGAGTTCGGCGATTTTGTGATCGACAATTTTGTTGATGAATACCTGGCAGGCCGCACCCCTAACCCATGCGTTTTATGTAACACCCATATTAAATGGGAAGCTTTACTTAAACGTGCCGATAAACTTGATTGCGAATTTATTGCAACCGGGCATTATGCTAATATCCGTTTACAGGATAGCGGCCGTTATGTAATATCAAAAGGTAGGGACGAAAACAAAGATCAATCATATGTGCTTTGGGGGGTATCGCAAAAGAACCTTGCCCGTACCAGATTCCCGTTAGGTGGTTTCTCAAAACCGGAGATCAGGCAGATGGCAATGGATATGGGGCAGATTGAATTAGCCGGCAAAAGCGAAAGCTATGAAATATGCTTTGTACCAGATAATGACTACAGGGCCTTTTTAAGGCACAAAGTAGAAGATTTGGAAGAACGTGTAGCCGGTGGCAATTTTGTTTTAACAGATGGCACCATAGTAGGCAAACACCAGGGATATCCTTTCTATACCATCGGTCAGCGCAAAGGCTTAGGCATTGCTTTAGGGCAGCCTATGTTTGTTACCAACATCGACCCGGTTACCAATACCGTAGTTTTAGGGACAGCCGATGCTCTTGAACGCAAGCAGGCATGGGTTAAAAACCTTAACCTGATTAAATACGAAAACATCAACCAACCAATTGATGCCGTAACCAAGATCAGGTATAAGGATGCAGGCACCCAAAGCACCATACAACAAATGGGCGAACACATGAAGGTGGATTTCCATCATAATGTATCGGGCATAGCACCTGGGCAGTCGGCCGTATTTTATGAAGGCAACGATCTGCTTGGCGGTGGTTTCTTAATGTAGGTCTCTGCAACAGTTCCGGTTTTAACTTCATTCTTTATTGGCGTAAAAAACCGTCAGGTTAGCATCATTTCGGTGCATCATTCCGAAAAACAAATTTGTGTTTCGCTTTCTTTATGTTTTATTTGCAAAAAATAACCTGATTAAATGGCTAAAAATCTATTAATAGTTGAATCACCGGCGAAAGCCAAAACCATAGAAGGCTACCTCGGTAAAGATTTTACGGTTAAGTCGAGTTATGGACATATTCGTGATTTAGTAAAGTCTGAAGATGCAATAGATATAGCTCATAACTTTGAACAAAAATATGAAGTACCTGCCGATAAGAAGCAGGTAGTGAGCGATCTAAAGAAATTAGCTAAAGAAGCCGACATGGTTTGGCTGGCATCGGACGAGGACCGTGAGGGTGAGGCCATATCGTGGCATTTATATGAAACATTAGGTTTAAAAGAGGCAAATACCAAACGCATTGTATTTCATGAGATAACCAAGCCCGCTATTTTGCGCGCTATTGAAAATCCGCGCAAAATAGATTATAACCTGGTAAACGCTCAACAGGCGCGCCGGGTTTTGGATAGATTGGTTGGTTTTGAACTTTCTCCCGTTTTGTGGAAAAAAGTAAAACCATCGTTATCTGCCGGTCGGGTACAATCAGTAGCTGTAAGGCTTATTGTTGACCGTGAACGCGAGGTAAATAAATTTAAATCAGAAGCTGCATTTAAAATTGTAGCCATTTTTGGTAAAGGCAAAGAGGCTTTTAAAGCTGAACTGCCCGAAAGATTTGCCAAACAGGATGATGCAGAAAAATTTTTACAGGACTGCGTTAGCGCTGATTTTGATATCAACTCGCTTGAAACACGCCCCGCAAAACGTTCACCTGCCGCGCCGTTTACAACATCAACCTTGCAACAGGAAGCTAGCCGTAAACTGGGTTATTCGGTTTCGCGTACCATGCAGGTAGCACAAAAGCTATACGAATCAGGGCTTATTACCTATATGCGTACCGATTCGGTAAATTTATCGGACACCGCTTTAAATGCCGCTGCCGATGAGATCGTATCAGCCTATGGCAATAAATATCATCAGCAAAGAAAATATAAAACCAAGAGCGCTGGCGCACAGGAAGCGCACGAAGCTATCCGCCCTACTTACTTTAATCAGCACAGCATTGATGGTGATGGATCTGAAAAACGTTTGTACGATCTGATCTGGAAGCGCGCCATAGCCTCGCAAATGAGTGAAGCTCAGTTTGAGAAAACCACTGCAAAGATTGGTATATCAACCCGTAAAGAGGAATTGGTAGCCAATGGTGAAGTAATGAAGTTTGATGGTTTCCTGAAAGTTTATCTTGAATCGAGCGATGAGGAGGATGAGCCGCAACAGGACGGAGAAAACGCCATGCTGCCGCCTTTAACCAAAGGACAGCGTTTAGCTTTGCAGGAGATGTCGGCCACAGAACGTTTTTCACGCCCCCCTGCCCGTTATACCGAGGCTAGTTTGGTAAAGAAACTGGAAGAATTAGGTATAGGCCGTCCGTCAACCTACGCTCCTACCATATCAACCATACAAAACCGTGGTTATGTAGTTAAAGAGGAACGCGAAGGCAAGCAAAGAACTTTCAGGGTATTAACCTTGAAAAGCGGTAATATCACCAAAGAAGAAAAAATTGAGAATACAGGTGCTGAAAAAGGCAAACTGTTCCCTACTGATATTGGCGCGGTTGTAAACGACTTCCTGGTATTATACTTTAAAGGTATTGTTGATTTTAACTTTACCGCCAGCGTTGAAAAACAATTTGATGAAATAGCACAGGGATTAAAAGAATGGACGGATATGATCCGCAAATTCTATGACCCTTTCCATAAAGATGTTGAGAGCACCATTCAAACCGCCGACAAAGCAACGGGCGAACGCGAGTTAGGCGTACACCCGGTAAGCGGTAAAAAAATATCAGTACGTATTGGCCGCTACGGTCCGTTTGTGCAGGTAGGTGAAAACGCGACCGATACAGAGCCGGAAAAGCCACTATACGCGAGTTTACGATCAGGCCAAAGTATTGAGACCATAAGTATTGAGGATGCCTTAGAACTGTTTAAACTACCTAAAAAGGTGGGCTTTTTTGAAGACAAGGATATGACGGTTGCTATTGGCAAGTTTGGCCCGTATATAAGGCATAACAGCGCTTTCTACTCGTTACCCAAAGGCATTGATCCGCTCGACCTTACCGAAGAGCAGGCAATTGAGTTGATATTGGAAAAACGTAAAAAGGATGCCGAAAAGCTGATCAAAGCCTTTGATGAAGATCCTACTGTAAAGATACAGAACGGTCGATGGGGCCCTTATATTGAATTTGGAAAGCTAAACGTTAAGATCCCCAAAGGCAAAGAGCCGCTTGAATTAACATTTGAAGAATGTAAGGCACTGGCAGCAATAGCTGAAAAGGAGCCCAAAAAAGGCGGTAAAAAGTTTGCGAAGAAAAAATAATTCTGGATTAGCGAATGAGTGATTGATGATTATTACCTCTCACTCATTCGCTAATTCACTCAAACACTAATTAATACCAATGATTAAAGATCTTCCGGAAAATATTGTTGAAGATATAGCCATAGCTGTTGCGCTGGAGAAGGAAAGCGTTGAAAGCAAGATCTGGTATGTATATTTAATCAACCTTAAAAACAGGCCTATTGAAAATGTGCTCATCACATCAAAAGGCTATGGCGAAAAGGATGGTGAGCAGGTAAAAACCTCTACCCTGCGCCATATGTTCCCTGTTGTGGAAAGCAATTCATTTGTATTGATAGAACCTATTGACGAAGCTACCTTCGGCCTGAATAATGAATATTGGCTGAGTTATTATATCGGCAAGGACATCTACGATAAGAAATTCATCTTCCTGCCCGAAAGTATTGTTGAACTTAATTTTATTAAACTACCGGTAGTGAATAAGCCGGGCGTTATGATACGGTAACCCGGAATTTTTTATATTTACATTATTAACCAAGCGTCATTGCGAGGAACGAAACAATCCCCGAATATGCAAGTCTGCTCTGTAAAGTTAGGGATTGCTTCGTTCCCCGCAATGACGAGTTTACCAGCCTTACCCCATGCTTGAACAATACGACCTGCATAACCTGATGGTGCTCGATATTGAAACTGTACCACAATACAGCAGCCACGATGAAGTACCCGAACATTTACAGAAACTGTGGGATAAAAAAACACTGATCCAGCGTAAAGAAGAAACCGCCGAAGATTTTTATGAACGCGCCGGCATATGGGCCGAGTTTGGTAAGATCATCTGTATATCGGTAGGGATATTTACAGGTGGCAAAAGAACCGGTTTAAGGGTGAAGTCATTTTTCTCGCATGATGAAAAGGAATTATTGGAGAAATTCTCGGCAATGCTATCCGGTCAGCCCAGCAGCTTGATCTTGTGTGCACATAATGGTAAAGAATTTGATTTCCCGTACATCTGCCGCCGTATGCTGGTAAATGGGCTAAAGATCCCTGTACAGTTGGAACTTTCGGGCAAAAAACCCTGGGAGATAAACCACCTGGATACCATGGAACTGTGGAAATTCGGCGATTATAAAAACTATACATCACTGGCACTGCTTGCAGCTATTTTTGATATTCCCACGCCTAAGGATGATATTGATGGCAGCCAGGTGGCGCATGTATACTGGAATGAGAACAGCCTCGATCGTATCTCTAACTATTGCCAAAAGGACGTAGTTGCTACTGCACAATTATTAAGGCGATACCGCGGAGAGGACCTGATAGCAGACGATTGCATTACCATTGTTGAATAATATAATACTTTTAAGACACCCATGAATTTGTTTCCTGATATCAAACTAAACAGAACCAATAATACTGATACTGATTTTTTATCCCTGGTAAGCTTACTCGATAGATTTCTTCAGGAGTTAAACGGCGAAGCACAGGGTGACTATGCACCGCATAATAAGCTGGACTACCTGGATACGGCAGTAGTTGTTTATATTAATGACGAGCCCGTTGGATGCGGCTGCTTTAAACAGTATAATGATGAAAGCGTTGAAATAAAAAGAATGTTTGTTAGCCCTGCTGCCCGCGGCAATGGCATCGCATCAAAAATTTTAAACGAACTTGAAATATGGGCAACAGAAAAAGGTTTTAAATATACCGTACTTGAAACGCTTAAAACAAACAGTGAAGCCGTAAACTTGTATAGAAAACAAAACTATAAAGTAATTGATAATTATGGCCCATACATTACCTTAACAGATAGTGTATGTATGCGAAAAGAGTTGTAAAAATTATCGTAAATGATTTTGCCTGAGTTCAGTCTTTAATTCCTGTATCTGCTCTTGCGCCTGGCGATTTTCGAGATAAAAATATATGGCGCAGCCAAGAAAAATCTTACCTAATACAAATACGGCTGCAAACACCCATTTCCAGCTTTTATGGATAGTCATGTGAGTTGATTCCGACTCTGCTACCTCAATATAATCACGGTCCGGGGTTTTAAAATGATGGCCACTTTTACCTCCCGCATCTTTTAGTCTTAACGGCTCATATGCCGGCACAGTGGTTAATTCATTAATACTAGCTTCAATCCTGCCCCATGTACCGGGAGGGGGCATAACAGCCATTTGTTCAGCAATAAGTTCCATATCACTTTCCAACTCCTGCAACGCAATTTGCACCTGAGGGTATTTCTCCTTAAAATAAAGAAGTTCCCGGGTTTCAGCTTCAGAGGCCGCACCCAGAACGTAAGTTTCCAGTATTCCACTTTCTATGTATTCCTGAATATCCACTACCCTTTTTTTATTATTATGAAGGCTCCTTTCAAAGCCGAACGTATTAATTCTTCTGGTTTATTTAATTCTTTAGATAACTCTGCCGTTGTTTTGCCAGAGTAATAAGCATTGCAAAAAACTTGTTTTTGCTCCTCGGTCATTAATCTTAAAAACCTGTTCCTATTATCATATTTGCTATAACCGGTGTTATGTATTTGGTAATCATATTTAGCACTATTTGAATGCTCCAGGTAACTTTTTGTTAATCGTTGAAGTTGGTGCCATGTAATTTGCAAATTATCTCCAAATTCGTGTATGTGATCCGGTATATAGTTATAGATATTTATTACGTGTTGTTCGGCCAGATTGTTATCCCTTACAATTTCATAAATGTAACCAAACAACATAGCCGAATACTTATCATAAAGCTCATGTATATTGTGTCGATTTAGGGGCGTTGATATTTGCTTTTCCGTCTTCAAATTATAATCAATCTCGCGTGCAAACGCAATATACCCGATTATCTGCGGTATTTTTTATAAATTAATTAGAATAATGTAAAAATAAGACTTATGTTTATAATATAAAAACAGTTAATAGCACCATAAGTTGTGAAAATGATGCCTGGTTAACGGCAATGTAAATCAGGCTATTGTTTCATTGCGATGCTAACGTTCATTTCAAATACACTAAACAGTTACTAAATATATTTGTCATACTTATGTTATTGGTATAAAAGCTATTTTAGAGCCTTAATACAAGTAGTTAATGCAAGCATATTTATTAGGAATTGATATAGGTACCGGCAGCACTAAAGCAGTTGCTGTTAGTTTTACCGGTGAGCCCATTGATGTTTCACAACATTATTACCCGGTTAAGAGCCCTAAGCCTGGTTATAGTGAACAGGATCCTGCATTAATTTTTAAGGCATTTATTGATTGTATTAATGACACAGTAAAAAAGATCGGCTATGCACCATATGTAATTAGCCTCAGCAGCGCTATGCATAGTGTTATCCCGGTAGACGCGAACGGGAATGCACTGGCTGATATGATTACCTGGGCTGATGCACGAAGCGAGGATATTGCCCAAAATATAAGAGACTCCGCACAAGGAGAGGATATTTATAAAACCTCTGGCACCCCCATCCATGCCATGACACCCCTTTGCAAGCTGATATGGCTTCGTGAATATGAAAATGAGTTATTTACGGCTGCTTATAAATTCATCTCGATAAAAGAATATATATGGTATCAACTTTTTAATGATTTTCAGATTGATTATTCCATTGCTTCGGCAACAGGTTTTTTTGACATAATAAAACTCCAATGGAATCCGGAGGCTTGTGCTTTGGCAGGTATTAATCAAAACAAACTTTCCACCCCTGTAAATACCACTTATAAACGCCAGGATTTAAATAAACAGCTTGCATCCTCATTAAATATCCCCACCGGCACTCCCTTTATTATCGGTGCCAGCGATGGATGTTGTGCAAACTTGGGCAGCTTTGTTACAGAACCGGGGGTTGCTTCATTAACCATAGGTACCAGCGGGGCTATACGCATAACAAGCGGGCAACCAGTGTATAATTACCAGGCCATGATATTTAACTACCTGTTGAACGAAAGAACTTTTGTTTGTGGTGGGGCTGTAAATAATGGCGGCATAGCATTAAACTGGCTGATAAAAACATTCCTGGATAAACAATTACCTGCTCATGGCGACTACGAGACTGTTTTTAATGAGATAGCGACTATTAAAACAGGAAGCGACGGCTTAATATTTTTACCTTACTTATACGGCGAAAGGGCACCACTTTGGGACACCAAAAGCTGCGGTGTATTTTTCAACATTAAACCCGGGCATACGCAGGCTCATTTTTTAAGAGCCGGCCTTGAAGGCATCTGTTTCGCTTTGTATGATGTGCTGCAAACCGTTGAACAATCATCTGCTCCAATTGATCAGTTGAATATAAGCGGCGGTTTTATTACTTCACCGGTTTGGACCCAAATGCTGGCAAATATTACCGGTAAAAAATTAGTGATCGTTCAACAGGAAGATGCCTCTGCAATGGGGGCAATATTTCTTGCAATTGATGCACTTGATTTAGATTTACAAATCTCACAAAAATCTCATATTACAGAAATGAGCCTGATACCCGATCAGCACACTCATCAAGCCTACAATAAGGGCTTTTTTACCTTCAAAAAGCTCTATCAAAATTTAAAGGAAACGATGCATTGGTTGCATAATATGCAATATTTTTCATAGAAGGAAAATTCAATTTTCGTCTTATGATTATCTTCATATATTTCCCAAAAACATAAACTTTAACATTATAAAAGTCGTATAATTTTCAATTATACAGTATCAAATCGTTAAGTTTAATGGATTTCTAGTGTATAAAAAATATCTTTTGGGGCTAATAACAAATATTTTTTTTAATACTTATTTGCAGTCCGATCAGGTAAAAAACAACTTATTATTTATTTATTATAATTATTTCTTTTCACCTGATTTTTTAAACGATCGGTTTTATAAAAACTAAAGCATGGGAAACAACTGCATTTTAACAAGCATTGCAAATAGCTTACGTAATGAAACACATTCATTCAATATTTAACATTATGGGCTATAATACGGCACTAATTACATGCCGCAATAATAAATATAAAGCTGGCTTTTTTCTGCATTCATTACGTTCATTATTATATATGAAGGGTACTTTACTTGGTTTATTTTTTCTCTTTTCATCTTTTTTAGGGTACAGTCAATGTACTTTAAACGCATCCATAACATCATCAAGCCCTAATCTTTGTCCGGGAAGCATTGTAATATTAACGGCTTCAGCATCAGCCGGCACAGCACCATATAGCTACATTTGGAGCACAGGTGAAACAACCCCTACCATAACAATAAACAAAACGGGAACTTACACCGTTACGGTAAGTGATAAAACAACAGGATGCCAACCTGTTGTACAACAAATAACTATAACAAATGTCGCAAATCTTAATCCGCCAACGGTAAAAAATATTATAGTTTGTAGAAATACACCAGCAACATTTACGGCAACAGCACCCGGTGGCGATTATCAATGGTATGACGCTCCCGTTGGTGGAAATCTTTTGGGAACCGGGAGTACATTTACTACACAGAATATAACACAATACACTGTATTTTACGTACAAACAACCATTTCTGGTTGTACAAGCGCACGGTCAATAGTTGCAACAAATGTTATCAGCAACCCGGTAGCTACTGGAGACACAGTATGCTCTGGTAGCAGTGCTACCCTATCAGCAACAGGGTCTGACAGTTACGCCTGGTATGATGCGGCTACAGGTGGTAATTTACTAAGTAGTTCTTCAACATTTACTACCTCTCCTCTTACAAACAGTACTTATTATTTTGTAATTGGGACCAAAAACGGTTGTACCAGCGCAACTGTTGCAGTATTAGCCAAAGTAACACCACCGGCACCAATACCTACTGCATCAAATGTAACTATTTGTTCAGGCTCTTCGGCCCACCTGCATGCTAATGCCAGTTCAGGTATTTTTGATTGGTTTGATGTACCTACTGGCGGTACATCTTTAATTTCCAGCCCCGACTATACCACACCTGCCTTAACAGCTACCACAACCTACTATGTGCAAACGTCATTGGATCAATGTTCAAGCACGAGAATACCAGTTACTGTTACTGTAAATCCTAATCCAACTGCTCCAACGGCACAAATTGATACTATTTGTCCTAATAGCAGTATTATGTTAACAGCCAGCACTACACCTTCAGGAACATACCAATGGTATGATGCCCCTACCGGTGGAAGTTTATTATCAAATACAGTAACTTATACTACCCCGGTTCTTAATCATGCTGCAACTTATTATGTTCAAAATAGCAATTCATCGTGTACAAGTAGCCGTACACCAATAAGTGTTATAATAAACACGCCGCCAAATACACCATCCGTTTCTGAGCCACTGATATGTACAGGTTCAACTGTAACGTTAACAGCAACTGCTCCGGGAGGAATTTACCAATGGTACGACAAAGCAACAGGCGGCACGTTATTAGCTACCGACTCCAGCTATACTACACCTATATTAACTACAACTACCACGTATTATGTACAGACAACAGTATATGGTTGTGTTAGTCCACGGAAAGCAGTAAAAGTTACAATTCTTGCGCCGGTTGCAGGCCCTAAATCTACAGGTGCATCGGTTTGCTCAGGCAATGCGGCCTCACTCACCGCATCCGGATTTAGCAGCTATACATGGTATGATAAAGCAACAGGTGGCAATTATTTATCATCGGGCGCAAACTATATTACACCTGCATTAACCGCCACTACTACTTATTATGTACAAGGTACAACAATAAATGGCTGCGCTACTATGCGTACGGCGGTAACGGTCACCGTTGATCCAACCCCTGCTGCCCCTAAGGCAACAAGCGGACCCGCGGTATGCCCGGGCCTGGCACAAACTTTAACAGCAAGTGCAGGCAGTGGCACATTCCAATGGTACGATGCTGCCAGTAACGGCAATCTATTAGCTACGGGCGCTACATACACCACTCCGCCTTTATCAGCAAATACCGTTTATTATGTTGAAAACATATCCCCTACTTCATGTACAAGCCAGCTTACCTCAGTTATTGCACAGGTAATTTCTATCCCAAGCCCGCAGTTTCAGTATTCGTCGGGTACATATTGCGTTAATGGCGGAGGGAATCAGACGCCTAAAATTAACAACCCGGGTGGAACGTTTAGTGCAATACCTACGGGTTTAACCATCGACCCATCAACGGGCACTATCAACACCGCTACAAGTACTCCCGGTAAATACCAGGTTTCTTATTCAGGAGCAGGCACATGTACATCAACATCAAACACTATTATAGTTATTACTACAAAACCCGATGCTACTTTCGCTATAAATAGCCCTGTTTGCCAGGATGGAACAAATCCTGTGGCCACTTTTACTGGCTCAGGCAGTGCAGGCGTATTTACAGCTTCATCTCCTAACCTGGTGTTCTTTAACGCATCAACAGGCGAAGTTAATCTGCAAAAAAGTAAGCCCGGAGCATACACTATAACCAATACAATATCGAGCGGATCTTGCCCTCCTGATGTAAAATCGCAAACGCTTATTATAAGTGAGCCGATAATATTAACTGCCGGCCCAAATCAATCAGTACCCCTTAACACACCAGTGCAGTTAGCCGGTACTTTAACTGGCCCGCCGAATGTAACAGTAAAATGGACCGGTGGGAAAGGAACATTTACAAATCAAAATTCAATAACAGCTACTTACACGCCAAAGGCCGGTGAAACATCTGTAAAACTTACGTTAACCACAAGTAACCCTGAAGCACCGTGCGCTAATAAATCAGCTTCAGTAACCATAACATTTACTACTTTTACAGTACCTAAAGCGCCAACAGCCGCCAGTACTTCAATTTGCCCCGGCTCTACTGCTGTATTAACAGCAACAGCCCCCGGCGGAGATTATGTTTGGTATTCAACTGCCACAGGCGGTACCCCAATAGCAACAGGTGGGTCATTTACAACCCCTGCTTTAACAAATCCTGCTACTTATTATGTACAAACCACTGTAGCGGGTTTAACAAGTACCAGAACAGCTGTAACTGTTAATATTACTCCATTATCCGCTCAACCGGTGGTAGCGGCCATCGGACCCATATGCAGCAACTCTTCGGCAACACTTACAGCTAGTGGTGCAGGAACGGCAGCAGGCACTTACGCATGGTATGATGCACCTGTTGGTGGCAACCTTGTATCGGTAAGTAATCCATTTATAACCCCGCCTTTAACTTCAAACACATCTTACTATGTTCAATCCACAGGCAATACCTGTACAGTTACCAGAACAAAAGTTAACGTGGTGGTAAATCCGTTACCGCAAATAACAAGCCTTTCTTCAGCTGAAATATGCAGCGACGAGCCACAAGCTTATACTATAACTTCAAACATTGCTTCAGCTAACTTTTTATGGAAACGTGCAGCTGTGGCCGGTATCAGCAATGCAGCCGTTTCGAACCAAACATCGTCAACTATAACTGAAACTTTAACAAATACCACCGCGTTACCAATTAATGTAACGTACCTTATTACTCCATTGGCAAATAGTTGTTCGGGTACCGTATTTTCGTATGTTGTTACTGTAAATCCAAAGCCATACGTAAAAAGTGCAGCTACCGCTACCGTTTGTTATGGTATTTCAAGTAATTATACAGTTCAATTTAATGACCCCACAACTACGTATACCTGGACTCGGGCAGCTGTACCAGGCATAAAAAACTCACCAGTATCGGGGCAAACTGGTACAATACAAGAGGTTTTGTTTAATACTACAAATGCTCCCATTAATGTAACCTATGTATTTAATTATCAAAACTCAACCTGCGATGGCAAACCATTTAATCTGGTAGTTACTGTTAATCCTCAAGCCACTATAACCAGTCCAAGTACGGGTGTGGCATGCAGCAACGTGCCTCAAAGTTATGCTATAACCTCAAATATACCATCGTCAACATTTATATGGAGTCGTGCAGCAGTAGCAGGTATCAGCAATCCGGCTGTATCAAACCAAACAACATCCACAATTAATGAGGCATTAATAAATACCAGCAGTGCACCTATAAAGGTTAATTACATTATTACACCTACAGCTAATGGATGTACAGCATCAGCGCCATTCACTTATACCGCAACGGTAAATTTTGTTCCTGCCGCACCAGCAACAGCTACCAGTACCTCACCTGTATGTTTAAATAGCAGTATTCAACTGAGTACCAATGCAGTTGCTAATGCCAAATACTTATGGACAGGACCCAACGGATTTACTTCTACTTTGCAAAACCCTATAATTGATTCCGCAGCTAAAAGTGCAAGTGGTGTTTATAGTGTATACCTGATTATCAATGGCTGTACAAGCCCGCCAACAACCACAACTGTACAAGTAGATGACCCTCCTGTGGCTACTGCTGGTGCAGACATTGTAACGTGCCTGGTAACGCCATCGGTGGTGCTTAACGGAACAATATCAGGCGGTACAACTACTGGTATATGGACGACAGCCGGAACCGGAACTTTTTTACCTGAAGCCGATTTAATAAAAGACGTACAATACATCCCGTCGGCACAAGACATAGCAAATAAGAGTGTGGTGCTAACTTTAGCTTCTACAAGCAAAGACAATTGTAGTGTATCTACATCATCACTAACTGTAACATTTAAAATATTTCCAGGTGAAGATGCAGGGAAAAACATTACTGTTTGTTCACAAACCACAGCTGTTCAGTTAAAAGGATCAATAGATGCTCCGGGAGCATCGGGTACATGGACAGGTGGCACAGGAAATTTTCTTCCTAATGCCAATAGTTTAAATGCTGTTTATGTACCAAGTGCAGCTGATATAAAAATAGGTTCAGTAAAACTATACTTAACAAATAATTCAGGCAGCCAATGTTATTATCCAACTGATAGTGTGACCATAACTTTTATGCCACCACCAACAGTTAATGCCGGCGGTACCAGGTATGTTTTACGCGGTAGTAAAATAACATTGACACCTACAGTAAGTGACCCCAGCGTTAAATATTTATGGACTCCTAATATTGACATAAATGACAACACAGTGAAAAACCCTGTTATTATCGGAGATCAGGATATCACTTACACGCTTTTGGTTACCGACAGTTTAGGTTGTACAAGTACAAGTTCGATGAATGTGATAGTATCGCCTCAACTAAACGTACCTAACGCGTTTACACCTAATGGCGATGGTATAAATGATCAATGGAACGTTGTTGGGCTGGTTGCTTATTACAATGCTACTATCGATGTTTTCGACAGATATGGGTCAAAAGTATTTCATTCTGTTGGATATAACACACCATGGGATGGAACCTATAATGGCAGCCCGTTACCAATGGGGGTATATTATTATGTAATTGATACCAAGGTTAAAAACCAGGTAATTTCAGGCTCTGTAACTATTGTTAAGTAGTATGTTAAACTGATAAAATTGTTTAGGTATATGCAAATGTGTTATATACCTAAACAATTATCATCCCGGTAAAATATAGTTGTACATTTAAGGTAGTTTACCGTAGGCGCTGTCCCCCAAAAATCAATTTTCTTAAATCCTTTCCCTGTCAGAAAATTAATACCGGGAGTATACTGCACCCTTTCTGAATCATCAAGAACAATTACGCCTGTTGATTTAAGCGCCGATAAATTATTTATACAACAATTTACCCGGTCCCTCCCATCAACTATTATCATATCATATTTATTGCTGGTTTGAGTGGCGTATTGGCAATACTCTCCCCCATATACCAATTCGCAATAAAATAATTTAACGTTTGATGGCATGGAGGTCTTTATTTTATCATACCAGAACCCGTTATTTTCAACACTGTATACCGCGGCAACTTTATCAGCATAATAAAGCGTTGAATTACCGCTTCCAAATTCAAAGATCTCGAAATCACGCTTAAGCCTTTCTTCAATAAATTTTATATAGGGATAAGTAACCCAGGGTAGCGGTTTGCCTTCCTTGTCAATAATAGTCCCGGTGTTTAATGAATTGATCCAGCCGATATCATACAAATAACCACCTTTTTTAAAAGCGAGTAATTCTTTCTCTTCTTTATCACTTAATATATCAATAAGCTTCTCTCTTTTCATAAGAGATGTTAAAATATGATAGATCGCTTTCTTCATAGCATTTGGAACATTTAAACAAAATTCAAGATGGTAAATGTAAGCATTCAAATAGTTCAACGCTTGTTTGATATATAGCTGTTACAAATGTGGCAGCTAAACACACGTTGTTATAAGTGTGGAATAAAAAACCAGGCCAATGAAACTGATGCTAACAATGGATGGGAGAAATACTGCCTTGCTTTAAACGTTTTTGTAAACCATGGCATTAACATTCATACCTGCACCTACGGCTGCAAATAAAATAACCTCGCCTTTGTTAAATTGTTGCTGCGGCATATTTGCTTTACTAACCAGATCGTATAAAGTTGGCAGGGTAGCAACCGAACTGTTACCCAGCCACGATATCGTCATGGGCATGATGTTATCAGGGATAGCTTTTATTTCATACAGTTCAAATAAAAGTTTCAATATCGCTTCATCCATTTTATTGTTAGCCTGATGGATCAATACTTTATGAATATCTTTTAATGATAGATCTGTCTTATCTATACATTTTTTGATTACCCCGGGTACTATTTTCAATACCTGTTCATATACCTTATGCCCATTCATTTTCAAAAATAAGCGATGAACTCCGAATCCCGGTTTATTGGAGGCACCCATTTTTAAAGCAAACACCAATTCATCGGCAAAAGTTTCTGAGTGGTGCGCGAGTATACCAATAGGGACATCGCTTTCCCTGGCCTCTAAAACCACCGCCCCTGCCCCATCTGCAAATATCATGCAGTCGCGGTCATGCGGGTCACTGATCCTGGAAAGTGTTTCGGCGCCAATTACAAGTACTTTAGTTGCCTCTCCCGAACGAATATAGCCATCCGCCTGTATCAAACCTTGTAGCCAACCTGCGCAGCCAAATGGCAGGTCATAAGCAACAGTGCGGGGATTAATAATACCCAACCGGTGTTTAACACGTGATGCTAATGCGGGCACCATGTCGCTTACCGGTATTTGAGAACTAACATCTCCAAAATTGTGGGCCACGATGATATAATCAAGCAATTCCGCATCAATCCTACCTGATTCAAGCGCTTCCCGTGCGGCCAGATAAGCGATATCTGATGTAACCAGATCATCCGTCACATATCTCCGCTCTTTAATACCTGTTATAGCTTCCAGTTGGGAAATGATTACCTCGTTAGTCTTGGTTAATGCCAGGCCATCGGCACCAAAAAACTCATGCTGCAAAAAATCTGAATTTTTAATTACGATTGAAGGTACATAGCGGCCGCTTGCTACAATGATGGAATAGGTTTGAACAGACATTGGTATATTTTCGGGAAGTAACACATTTAAACCCGGATAACCAAATGAGTTAATTGGGGCTTCCCTCAATTTACACCTGCTAAAACATCGCTTAACAAAAAAATAAAGATTTATTAATCTAACTTAATGCACTCCCGGTGGTTGTATTGGTGTTGGTTTCATATTAAAAAATGAAACTGCATTTTCTCATGCAATGCTATACTTAAAAAATGCAATGCGATATATTGGGATATAAAACATCAATTACCGGATAAATGGAAAAAAACAGGCACCTATTAACCATTAACGGAGGCTCATCCAGTGTCAAGTTTAGTATCTACGGATTAGAATCTCTTGAATTACAATTATCCGGCGCGGTTGACCATATTGGCATGGAACATGGTCATATAGAGATTAGCGGTTCCAATTATCCAACTTACAAAGACGATTCATCAGCTTATGAAAATATAGCCGAGGCTGTAAAGGCAGTTACTAACTGGCTAAAGGATAATTCCGAACAGTTTCCGATAGCTGCAATAGGTCACCGGTTGGTGCAAGGTGGGCCTGAACACCGGCAACCCGAGGCCGTTACAAATGATTTGTTAAAAGATCTGGAACAATTTGTTTACCTGGCTCCTAATCATTTACCTGACGAAATTAAAACGATCAAAACCTTTCAGCAAGCCTTCCCAAATATCCCACAGGTTGCCTGTTTTGATACCGCTTTCCATCGCGATATGCCGGATTGGGCAAAATACTATCCGCTCGATCCTGCTTATAGGGATCGTGGATTGATGCGTTATGGATTTCATGGACTTTCATACGAATACATTTTACAAAAACTAACGAAAGATGCCCCTTCCATCGCCTCCAAAAAAATAATTATCGCCCATTTGGGTAATGGCGCAAGTATGGCTGCCGTTAAAAATGGAATGAGTGTAGATACAACAATGGGCATTAGCCCTACAGGCGGCTTGGTAATGAGCACACGTTCAGGAGACCTTGACCCCGGCGTTCTCCTATTCCTACTAAAACAGGAAAAGTTTAGCCCTACACAGTTGGATGAACTGCTTAGTAAACATGCCGGCTTAAAAGCCATTGCCGGTGTAGGCGATGTACAGGCGTTATTAAAAGCCGAGCCTCATGACAACAAAGCTGCCGAAGCTCTTACCGTTTTTTGTTACCACACTAAAAAATTCATAGGCGCTTTAGCTACCGCGATGGGTGGTTTGGATCTGCTGGTTTTCACCGGTGGTATAGGTGAACACTCAGCAGTTATACGTGAAAGGGTTTGCCAGAATATGGAATTTATGGGCATCAAGCTCAGTAAAAAATTAAATAAGAATCATGCTGAATGCATTTCAAAAAAAGCAAGTAAGGTGGCGATAAAAGTATTAAGGACCAATGAGGAACTCATGATTGCACAGCATACACAAAAAATATTAAAGCATCTGTTATGAAAACAAAGCAAACTGATACACAAAATGAAATATTATCGCCCGAACTATTGCAAAAAATAGATGCATACTGGCGCGCTGCTAATTACCTGTCGGTAGGGCAACTTTATTTACGTGATAATCCATTGCTGCGAAAATCTTTGAAACTCGAGCACGTAAAACACATGCTTTTGGGGCATTGGGGAACTACGCCCGGGCAAAACTTTATCTATACGCACCTCAACCGGATCATCAATAAATTCGACCTTGATATGATCTATGTTTCCGGGCCCGGGCATGGCGGGCCTGCAGTAGTAGGCAGCACTTACCTGGAAGGCACTTATACTGAAGTTTATCCCAATATAACCCAGGATGAAGAAGGTTTGAAAAAATTATTTACACAATTTTCCTATCCGGGTGGGATCCCGAGCCATGCTTCGCCGCAAACACCTGGTTCTATTCATGAGGGTGGTGAACTGGGTTACTCATTGAGTCATTCTTTCGGAGCTGTCATGGATAATCCCGACTTGATAGTTGCTTGCGTAGTGGGCGACGGTGAAGCCGAAACAGGTCCGTTGGCTACCTCATGGCACTCCAATAAATTTCTGAATCCACATACTGATGGCGTTGTGCTGCCGATTTTGCATTTAAACGGGTATAAGATCTCTAACCCAACTGTATTAGCCAGGATCAGTCACGAAGAGCTGGAACAGTTGTTATTTGGTTATGGCTGGGTGCCTTATTTTGTTGAAGGCGATGAACCTGAAATAATGCACCAGAAAATGGCAGCTACGCTGGATGAAGTAATCGCTGTTATCAAAAAAATAAAAGCGATCAAAGGTGATGAAAGGCCGCGCTGGCCGATGATAGTTTTAAGATCGCCCAAAGGCTGGACAGGCCCAAAAGAAGTGGATGGGTATAAAATAGAAGGGAATTTCAGGTCGCACCAAATTCCGTTGGCAGTATCAGCCTCTGCCCCACCCGAGCATTTAAAAATACTGGAAAACTGGCTCAAAAGCTATAAGCCTGAAGAGTTGTTTGATGAAAAGGGCAAATTAAAACCTGAATTGGCTGAACTGGCACCAAAAGGCGACCGGCGCATGGGTGCTAATCCACATGCTAATGGTGGTCAGCTATTACGAGACTTGCGATTGCCCGATTTCCGGAAATATGGTGTAAAAGTATCGAAACCGGGGGTAGATGGTGAAGGCGATACATATACCTGCGGGCGTTTTTTGAAAGATGTAATAAAAGAAAACCAGAAAAAACGAAACTTCAGGCTTTTTGGGCCAGATGAAACCGTATCTAACCGACTTGATTTGGTATTTAAAGCGACCGACAGGCAATGGATAGCCCCTATTAACAAACACGATGAGTTTTTAGCTACAGATGGCAGTGTGGTAGAAATGCTGAGCGAACACCAGTGCGAGGGTTGGCTGGAAGGTTACCTGCTTACCGGCAGGCATGGGCTTTTTAATTGCTATGAGGCATTTATCCATATTGTGGATTCCATGTTCAATCAACACGCCAAATGGCTTAAAGCGAGTTTAGAATTGCCTTGGCGCAGGAAAATAGCTTCACTTAACATCTTGCTTACCTCAACCGTATGGCGTCAGGATCATAATGGCTTTACCCACCAGGATCCCGGTTTTATTGATGTAGTTGTAAATAAAAAAGCAACAATAGTAAGGGTTTATCTTCCGCCCGATGCTAACTGTCTGTTATCAGTAATGGATCATTGCCTGCGCAGCTATCATTATGTAAATGTAATTGTGGCCGGTAAGCATCCTGCGCCGCAATGGCTTACTATGGAAGAAGCCGTGGAACATTGCACCCGCGGCATTGGCATATGGGATTTTGCCAGTAATGATCAGGAAACTGAACCTGATGTGGTAATGGGTTGCTGTGGTGATGTACCAACGCTGGAGATCTTAGCAGCCGTATCTATCTTAAGAGAAGAACTACCTGAATTAAAAATACGGGTAGTTAATGTGGTCGACCTGTTTAAGTTGGAAAAGAATACTGAGCACACTCATGGCTTAAGCGATCCGGACTATAACGCCCTTTTCACTACCACAAAGCCTGTTGTATTTGCTTTCCACGGTTACCCTTGGCTGGTACATCGCTTAACTTATAACCGCGCAAACAACGTAAATATGCATGTACGTGGTTATAAAGAAGAAGGAACTATTACCACTTCCTTTGACATGACCGTCCTCAACGAAATAGACCGTTTTCACCTGGTGATAGATGTAATAGACCGCCTGCCGCAAACAGGTAGCAAAGGCGTTTACCTTAAACAAAAACTCATGAATAAACTGATCAAGCATAAACATTATATAAACGAACATGGTAAGGATATGCCTGAGATACTCAACTGGAAGTGGAAATCATAATAAATATGGGTTTTTTGCCGCCGTTTTGTATGTTTGCTCACCCTTATAACTATGCCACCCATACCGTCTACCCAGCAAACAGAACTCGTCTCACTGATATCGAAACACGTACAATTACAGGAAAGCCGAAAAATACTTAAAGGCAATTGTCCTTTTCATGACGACCATGCTGAATCATTTATGGTTTACCCGGCGAAAGATTTTTTTAAATGTTTTGGTTGCGGGCTGGAAGGTGGCACTCATGAATTTTCGCACGCATTGTCGGGCAAAAAGGCGAAAAGGTTATAATAAGTTAATTCATTGTTAACACTGACTTAACAATTGATTCATGATTTTTAGCTAAAATTGCATTTAGATATTTAAATTGTTAAATCATGGAAAATCAAACTCAAAATCAAGTAGTTAACACGAGCGAAGAGCAGGATTTAAATTACTGGTCGAAAGAATTTGGTATAGCTAAAGAGGAGCTGATCGCCGTACTTAAACAAGGTGGAACCTTTGCTTCAGCTGTAGAAAACTACGTTAAGAAATTACAATATTCTTTATAATACTTACTGATCATACGACGGTTGTTGCTGTCGTATGATCATTTTTAGCTTTCAGAAGTCCTTTCTCAAAGCATTACTCCCCCAGCCAATCATTACAGCCATGATATATTTTTTATAAAATATATTATACAACAAATCTTAAAACCTTCTCTCCTTAAGTAACATTAAGTAATATAATTGTTTCATTGACAATAATTACCGGAATTAATTATAATTTGCAGATAAGATAGAACGTATAAAGCTTCTGCAAGCTATTATATTTTGCATCTTTTTTTAAGACCTAATAACCCAACCAATGAAACCGATTTATTTATTCCTGTTTCTGCTATTGTTAGCAGATAAGTATGCCTTCGCACAAAACACACCGGCAGTTATTCATGTAAACCTGGCGCAAACCAAAGGAGAAATGAAACCTATATGGGCTTGGTATGGTTATGATGAGCCAAACTTTACTTATATGAAAGATGGTCGCAAGCTGCTAACTGAACTTGCAGCTTTAAGTCCGGTGCCTGTATATGTGCGTACTCATAATCTGCTTACTTCAGGTGATGGTGTTCCGGCTTTAAAATGGGGATCAACTAATATTTATACGGAAGATGCGCAGGGGAACGCCATATATAATTACCATATAGTTGACAGCATATTTGATACTTATATAAAACGCGGCATGAAACCTTTGGCACAGATTGGTTTTATGCCCGAGGCATTGTCTACCCATCCCCAACCCTACCAGCACCATTGGAAACCGGGTGTTGATTACGGAGCCATCGAAACCGGCTGGGCCTATCAGCCAAAAGATTATAAAAAATGGGAAGAACTGATCTATCAATGGGTAAGCCACTGCGTAACCCGTTATGGAAAAAAGGAAGTTGAAAGCTGGTATTGGGAAGTGTGGAACGAACCCAATGGCGCTTACTGGAAAGGTACAACACCGGAGTTTTACAAGCTTTATGATTACGCCGCCGCCGGTGTTAAACGCGCCTTACCCTTCGCTCATGTTGGAGGGCCGGATGTAACAGGCGGGGCAGAAAAATGGCTCGGCGGCTTTTTAAAACATTGCCTGCGCGATACCAATTACGCAACAGGAAAGATAGGCTCCCCTCTTGACCTGGTATTGTTTCATGCAAAAGGTTCGCCAAGGGTTGAGAATGATACCGTAGTAATGAGCATCAGGCGGCAACTGAACGATATCAATGGCCATTTTAAGGAGATCAATTCTTTCGATGAACTTAAAAATATCCCCATAGTTATCGGTGAATCAGACCCGGAAGGCTGTGCCGCTTGCGGAATGGCCACAAACCCCGAGAATGCTTATCGCAACGGCACCATGTATTCAAGCTATACCGCGGCTGCATTAGCCCGTATATATGATTTAAAAGATATGTACCATGAAAACCTGTTGGGCGCGGTTAACTGGTCGTTTGAATTTGAAAACCAGCCCTGGTTTGCAGGTTTTCGTGACCTGGCTACCAATGGTGTTGATAAGCCGGTATTAAACGTTTTCCGGATGCTGGGTATGATGAAAGGTGAAAGAGTTACAACAATCAGCAACCGTGCATATAATATGCAAACCGTGCTCGATTCCAGTATTCGTGGTAAGCAAACTGATATTGGAGCGCTTGCAGCAAAAGATAAAAGATCAGCAACTGTGCTGGTATGGAATTATGCAGATAAAGATAAACAAAGTACCGGGGAGCCGGTAAAAGTAACCGTAGATAGCCTGTCTGCCGAAACAACCGGCATAAATGTAACCGAATACAGGGTAGATGAAACCCATAGTAATTCATACACCGCCTGGAAAAATATGGGATCGCCTCAACAACCTACTACAAAACAAATAGCAGAACTTGAAAAAGCCGGACAATTACAAACAATTGGCAAGTCGTTTAAAGTAACCGCAAAAGACGGATCGGCAACTATTGATATTGTATTACCAAGGCAAGGTGTATCACTACTGGTGATCAATGAATTATAGAATATGCTTATCTGTAAAAAACAAATGATTTTGGCTTAAAAAATAAGATCCCCTTGCACTCGCTGCTTGGAGATCTTCCTAAACCTTATCATCATAGGCAAATAAGGATACCTGCGCTATGTTTTACAAAACTACTGTTTAAACCAATACTGAATATTAGAAATACATTAGAGTTTCGGCACTAATAAGTGCCTTAGATAATCCTCGTCGTCATCATGAATTATTATGTTATTGAACGTTCTTTGGATCGAATAGTAAAAGTTAAAAAGCCATTAAAGAACAAATAGGTTAAAAACACAAAGCAAAGCAATACCGAACTACTGGTATCGCCTAAAAACAACACTATGGCTATTGAAATGACATTTAGTACAGCAAAAACAAGTGTAGTTTGTAAATGATTAAAACCGATTTTCAGCATCCGGTGATGATTGTGGTTACGATCAGCTGTAAATGGCGAAATACCTCTGGTAATACGGATGATCATAACCCTTATCGTATCAAATACCGGCCCCATCAGCAGGGCTATAATCAATAACGGGGCTGAATAAACACGCAGTGGCGATGCATGGATAAATTTATTTACCTCAATAAATTTAATGGCTGAAATGATGGATACCAAGCCTATCAGCAATGAACCTGTATCGCCCATAAATATTTTAGCCGGAGTTATATTGAATTTTAGGAAACCGACCAGCGCCCCTACTATTGATAAAGGCAGCGCGGCGAGTTCATACTGCTTCATATAAATAAAAAGCATAGCTAACGTACCATTCACAAATATTCCGGTTGTTGCTGCCAGTCCGTCAATTCCATCTATCAGGTTAAAGGCGTTTACAACCAGCATGATCAGCAAAATTGTTAAGAGTGCACTAAGCACATAAGGCAATTCATATATACCCAAAAAGCCATACATGTTACTAATCCTTATGTCGCCCGGGATAACCAGGATAAATGCTACAATAAATTGGATAGTAATTTTATTACGCGCTCTCATGCCCGCAAGGTCGTCCATCAAACCAAGCGCAAACATTATAATTAAGGCACTCAGTAAATAATTGATATTAAACTTTTCGCCGGGAAAGCCGGGTAGTAAAAACGTCACGATAAAACTTATGAAAATAGCTACTCCGCCTAAGCGGGAAATACCCTGATCATGTTGTTTTCGGCAATTGCCAAGTATGTCATATATCTGGTGGATATGTGATGCTCGTATAATTTGCGGAATTATTAAACAGGTAGTAATTGCCGACGATAAAACTATCAGCAAGCAGATAATATAGGGATAACTTTGTAAAAGCATATAATAAGAGTTTTGAATTTACTACAGCACAACACACTTGTATCAAGCTTTTTTACAGCTTAACAAACTTCACCATACCTAAATCTTTACTGGTGCTGCTATTAACCAAACTGAGGATATAGGATCCGTGACTTAAGCTACTTACATTCTGTATACCTGTGTTGGCATTGAAAACAGAAGATATGACCAGTACACCTGATGAGTTATAGATATTCATTTTCAATGGCTGTTTTACTTCCTGGCGTAAACGAAACTGAATTGATGAAGCAGTCGGATTAGGAAAAACATCAAAATCAACCAGGCTGTTATTTGCAGGGTCCAGTATGATCACCGTTGAATAAGTAACATTGTCATTAATATCCGTTTGTTTTAGCCGGTACATCAATTTGGTATTTGCCGCGTTTTTATCGATGTAAGAATAACTGCCTGTACTATCAGATTGTATAGTTTGTATAGTATTGTAGTTACCACCATTATCTACACTTTTCTGTAAATCAAAAGTTGTATAGAAGTATTCATTTTTAGTTTTCCAGGCAAGCTGGTTATTTAGTAATACCTGTTTGCCCGTAAATGAAACAAGCTGATACGGCGGGAGCACTTTTTGAATAATGGCTATTTCAAACCTGCTATTGCCATAGGTTAATGAATTAGTTTTATCAATGGCAAACGTGGTCGAATCGGTCGTTCTCAAATTAACTGTATCATTTTTAAAATGATCAACCAGCCAAACGTCATAAACCTCATCTATACCCACCAGGTCTTGCTTTTTTATGGTGTAGTTGCCGCTGGTTGATGCATTAACACTTAAATAAAATGATAATTTCTTTTGTACCGATGGCATTGAGTTAACATCAACTTCCACACTATCACTGGTCATGCTGCCAAAAAATACGGTCTGGCCGTCGGCATTTAAGTCTCCGATATCTTCTGCCGAGTCAAATGTTGGTTTATAATTTTCATTAAACCTGATGTAGGCCAGATCTGAGTGACTTGAATCCTGAATCATCCTTAACCTGATGTAAGAATCCTGATTGGTATGCTGCACTACGGACATATTTAAAGGCACCGCCGGCGAACCTGTATATCCCGGCTGATGGGCCGGTGTAACATCTTTTAATGATTCAGTAAATACAATATTCCCGGTACTGCCTGTTGATGATTTCACAAAAAAGCCTTGCCCCGATGCTATGTAAGGGTAACCGGCAGCAATAGTACTGTTAGTGGTGTTTTGCAAAGGGTTACAGATCCAAACATTTACAGTACCAGTAGTGGTGGTAAGGTTTGTGCCTGTAATATTATTTGCATTTATGGTACACGCGTACGGGTTACCCACACAAAAATAACTGTTTGCCCCTGTAAGGCTCAATGTTTGTGTTCCCTGGTTAAGTGTACCTGTCCATAAACCAATGGTGTTAACATCAGGTACAGCATAACTTCCGCTTACTCTTACCAATTTGGCTGTTAGGTTATGGATCCTGTCGCCCCTGAAATAGAAGTAAAACCCACTACCAACCTGTGCCGTTTGGGTACTGCTGGTAAGGAGATTAAATAACCCACCACTGTAAGTAAGCACAGTAGGTCCGTTAACCGTGTACCCTGTGCCCCATGACGCAGGCGGATCAAACCCGGCACCAGCACCACCAGTACCTGTAACTATGAGATTTTGTGTAAGGTTACTCACAAAATTATACGTACCTGCGCTATTATAAATTGGCGACGACATTAACCGCCAGGTACGTGTGGCGGCAGTACCGCCTGTAATATAACGTTCCACATTAACGGTACCTGTAATACTGCTGCCTGATGGTATAGGTGCTACATTGGCTGTTTGCGCGGCATAGCTTTTAATATTTACTATAGCCCCGGATGCTACAGCCAGGTTTCCCTTAGTCATGGTCAGCTGGTTATAAATATCTACTGTATCGTTATTTATGGTAACCGTACCTGCGGCTGAATTATTAATTACCATGTTGCCAACACGTGCATAACCTGTGGTTGTTCCGCCATTATAGCTTTGTGCTGCTGCCGAACCATTCCAGGTTATTCCGGAAGCAATATTGCTGCCCCAATTGATAGCACCTGTACCTGTATTATTTAAATTACAGGCTATGTTTAAGTTATGTCCGTTTAAATTTAATGTTGCACCGCTGTTAACTGTTAAGCCAAAAACGCTTTCATCGGCAGTTAATGTGGGGCTGAAAGTACCTGTGCCTATAACTAAAGTAGCTGTGCCATCAAAGGCAGGTAGTTGACTGGCTGTTCCAGTAGTGGTATTAGTCCAATTGGCAGCCAATGTTGGGCTGCTGCTGGTTCCGCCTGTCCAGGTATAAGTTAAACCGCCTGGTATAGCTGCAGCATTGGTACTATAAACAGTTAATGATCCGGATGAGCATACAGCCGCGGGATTATTTTGGTTCACATATTCCGCTTTTATCCAATCGGCTGATTTTGCGACATTTGAAATCCTTACTTCATCAATAATCCCATTCATGATATTTACACCTCCATAATCCTGCCCGATAATTATTGGTCCTGGTGTAATGGCTAAAGATAAACCCGTGGTTGACCGGTCAGGCGCACCGTTCACATACGTTTGGGTTGTTGTTCCTACAATTGCAACAGTAGAGCAAACGCCTTGTACATAATACCAAGCACCCGCAGAAAGACTTGTACCTCCCGATGCCAGCAGATCTGAAAGTGTTAAAACAGTAGTCTTGGCTTCAACCCCGGCTTTTACATTTCCTCCACTGGTATATAAACCCAATCTACCACCGCTTAAAAGGTTTTCGTCAGTTACTATCCCCTGGCTGGCCTGTAAAGAGTTTACATACACCCATGCCGAAAAGGTAAAGTTACCCGCTACGCCTGTTGGAGCGTTTGCCACAATTTTACTGCTGGTACCATTAAATGAGTAGGCGCTACCTATTTTGCCTCCCGCTACAGTTGTTGAGGTTTGTGTACCATTATTAACATTGGTGGTGGCATCTAAGGCCGAAGTTGATGATGAGCCTTCATCCATGTGATACACTGCTAAATAATCACTTGGCCAAGTAGATTGATAAAATGCTGTTGTATGCGTTGCCGGTGCAGTTGCCGAACCAAAATAAAAAGTTAGCAGATTGTTTGTTGAGCGTGTTAATGTTGGGATTTGAACCCAGGCCAATAAGGTTCCTGTAGTTTGATTATAACTCACTACCTGGTAGGGTACTTCACCTGCCACGGCATCAACAAACGCGAAATCATAGGCGGGCCCGTTGGGGAACTGAACCTTATTGTTGCAGCTTGTTGTAGAAATGACAAGCGAAGGATCCGTTATAGTAACCAGGTAAGGGAAATTTGAAAGGTTACCGCTAATGCCAAAGCTTGTTGTGTTTAATGTTATGGGAAGGCTATAGGCATACGTGCTGTACCCTGCAGCATAAACATTAACAGCAAAACAGAAAAGCAGGAATATGGTTATAAAACCAACCCTGTACTTAAAATAGGTTGATGGCGCTTTCATAGGTAGTGTTTAAGGGATTAGGAAACTATATCAATCTCACGTAATCAAATTCTAACACTAATAACTACTAATAAGCCTGTTAAAACTAAAAGCTCTACACTTAATTTTTCATTAAAGTTTATTTATTTGTAAACAATAGTATAATCAATTACTTTTTATAGCTAAAAAGCATACAATGAATATTAACGCAAAGTTAATAACAACACTAAACCCTGGAATACCTATGAGTTTTTACTTAAAAATAAAATGAAAATTATTTCCTGGATGTGGTTAATAATTTCTCATCGAGATAGGCAGAGAATTGCTTTTTATAGAGGTCGCCAACGGGGAAACTGAGGTTGTTGATCATCTGAACATTGTTTCCACGTATCTGGCTGATATTCCAGGTAGAAATAATAAAGGCGCGATGGAACTGCTTGAATTCAGGACGGGCTGCAGTAAGTTGCAGGATATCTTTAAGCGTGAGATAGGCAGTCAGCGTTCTGTCTCCCGACAGGTGAATGCGGATGTAGTTTTGCGCGCTTTCAAATGCAATAACTTCATCATACCTGATCCGGATGATAGCCAGGTCATCTGCTTTACTTTTAACCAGAAAATAGTCATCGCGTTCCTGAACTGCCTGCGAGGACTGTTCCATTTCAACAAACAGCCTGTTGATAGTGGTTGAAAATTTGGCGAAGCTATAAGGCTTGAGTAAAAAAGCATCACCTGCTACTTCATAGGCCTCAAAGGCATATCTGGAATGGGCGGTGGTAAAGATGAGGCGGCGCGTTTTTGCCCGCAGTACTGATGCCAGTTCCAATCCCGACAGGGACGGCATATCGATATCCATGAAAAGAAGATCTATGTCTTCAGTTGTGGAAATTGATTGCAGGGCTTGCAGAGAATCCGTGTAAATACCGCTTACCCGAAGCCCAGGCATAAGGTCGATATATTTTAACAGGGCATCGATTGCAAACTGTTCATCGTCTACTATGACACAATTTAACATGACTTACTTTATGGTTTGTATAATTAATGAAATCACAGGTAAGATAAAAGATATTTTACAGGATGTTAACCTTTTTACGTAAAAAGGCTGATATCCTACATAAACGGCCTTAATAACGTGTAAAATAAAATTAGTTAATTTTAGCATAAACAAAAAAAAGCATTAAAAATGGTCAATTACAACTGTATCATTATCGATGACGATCACTACGCCATTGAGGGGCTGAAGAGGTATATCTCACTCATTCCTTCGCTCATCCTGACGGATGCATACACCGATCCGGTAAAGGCGCTCATAGAACTATCGGAAGCAGAAAGGATCGACCTCATCCTGATGGATATAGATATGCCGCATATGACAGGTATCGAACTTTCTAAAACCTTACGTGCAAAAACACGTAAACTCATCTTCACCACGGCACATACGCAATACGGCTATGAGGCTTTTGAGGTAGAGGCCGACGCTTATTTGTTAAAACCTTATAGCTTCAGCAAATTTGCAGCTACAGTAACCCGTCTGTTCGCTTCGGTTATGGATACTCCAAATGAACTCAGGCCCAATGATGATTACTTTTTTGTAAAGAACAAGGAAGAAAATCATAAACTGATCAAAATTCATTTTAAAGATGTGGTAACAGTAGAAAGCAAACAGAATTATGTGATGATCCATACCGTTAACAAACAAGTGCTTACCTATATGTCACTTACAGAGATTGGCGGTATCTTAGAACAATTCCCCGATTTTGTAAAATATCACCGCAGCTTTATTATTAACCGCAAGCATATTGAATCAGTTACAGGTAATATGCTCAAAATGAGCAATGGGTTGCAAATAATGGTTGGTGATAACTTTCGCAAAAACTTCTTAACTTTTCTGGAGGCTAAACTATTAAAGGCAAACCGTAAATAACGGCTTGCCTTTAATATAGTGTCATGCAAATACCATTGATGTAGTGCCTCCTGATGATGTTGTAGGATCTGTGGTATCATTAGCCTTAATTGAAGCTGACTTTGGACGATACACAAATAATGTGGTGGTCTGGATTTTAATTTTTCTTTGTTTCATGGTCTTTTTTCATGAAACTTATGAGCAATTTTAGGCCAATAAAAAATACTTATACGAAACAACTGTTTTTCTATTTAAAATGGCATTTTATCTTGATGAAGAAACTTCAAATTTGGCTTAAACGTTACCGTCTGCATTTTTTAATATGGGCCATTTATATTGCTTATGAGTGTATCTATGTTTACCTCGTGTACAGCGAAAGTGCTAAGCCGCTTGTTTACATAACACATTATATTATAATTCTTTGCCTTTTCTATAGCCATGCCAATATAGCCTTATCCTGGGCCCTCCAAAATAAAATAACCGCTATATGGAGAGTACCATTGGTTATCTTAACGGAACTTGGAGTTTATTTACTCTGCAGTTATGTAAATGATTTTGTATTGGAAAAGTTAATTATTCTGCCTGCCGGCTCATTACATTTTTCCTATCAATATGTAATCAGAAATGGCTACCGGTGCCTGTTCTTTGTCGGCTTTTCTTCGGGTTATCATTTTTTACAGACTTACAGTAAGGAACGTGTAAAAACCGCACGACTCGAAAGAGAGCGTTTAAACGAAATCATTTCCAGACAAAAAGCTGAACAGGAACTGAGTAAAGCTCAGAATGCATTTTTAAAAGCACAGATCAATCCGCATTTCCTTTTTAATACGCTGGATTTTATCTATCACCATATTACATCCGTTTCACCCGTTGCCGCAGATGCGGTTGTTACACTGGCGGAGATGATGCGTTTTGCGATAGATGCTGATAAAATGGGAGAATACATTAGGCTTGGTGATGAAATTGAGCAGGTAAATAACCTTCTATATCTTAATCATCTTCGTAAAAATGAAGAACTGCCCTTTAATTTCAGCTGCGAGCCGGGCCTTGAAGAGCGGTATATTATCCCGTTAGTCTTATTGACGTTGACTGAGAATATTTTTAAGCATGGCGATCTGACTAAAGGGCAGACCGCCAGCCTGGAAGTTTATAGCAATGCTGGCATGATGATTATTGCATCGGTTAATGTCAGCAGCCGTACGCGAAAAAACAGCAATGGTACCGGCTTGGCCAATATTCGTAAACGTTTGGAATACGCTTACGGCAATGCTGTAGACGTTAATTATTTCCAGGATGATAATAATTATTTCCGGGTAACTATCCGGATACCCCTACCCTTGCTGAACGAAAATACCCGTGCATTACCATCTTCAGTAAATACTGATAAAGTATTGCCTCATGAACACGTTGATCCGAGTTAAAAGCACGATTGATGTGCATATGAATAAGATCGGCAATCATGCTAATTTTTTCCTGTTCCTGTTCACAAGCAGCAATGATCTTGCAAAATGCCTGTTCATAACCGGCACTTACCTGTAACCATGGGAGGTCTTTTTTCAGTTTTTCAAAAGACAGATTGATCATTTTATAATCCGCAATGGTAAAACCCCGTTCATTAGCGAACCGTTCTGATACCATCCTGACAGCCGTTAGTCGCTGGTGATGATCAGGTATCGCCATTGTATAGAGTTTATTCATTAATAAAAGGCATAACTGGTATAATAAGTCAGATGTGGCACCGGTTGAGATCAACCGAAGAATATAAGCGCTGTCCTTTTGAAAAAATGTTTCCACAAGCTGCATCCGCCCTGCACCATAACGCACCGCCTCCGGGCGATACGTTTTAAGCTGAATATCAGCTATCAGGCCATTTGTGCATAGTGGCTGCAGTTGTTTCAACAGATCGCTGCTTAACTGATGTCCAACTGATATCTCCTTTAACTGTAGCCTTAACCGTATGTGCGGCCCCAACTCGGTGTACCGGATAAAAAACCACTTGCGCAGTACTTTTTTATGCTTAATGATAAAAGGATGAATAAAACGGCTCAACACTTCATCAGCACGCGAAGGATGTGTATAAATTTCAAAGTAAAGCCATTCACTACCCGGAAAATATACCGGAACTTCTGAAGAAGCCACAGCTATTGGATACGTTTTATAGATAGTTTTTTCATGAAAATAATGAGCAATATATTGGGCTGCATAAGGTTTCCCGCCTTCGTCCTTTACATCGCTGGCTTCATCAATCAACGCTTCACTAATATATAACTCTTGCTCTGGCCTTTGTTTGCTAAATTGGACGAATGCATCCAAATCAATATCCTTTCCCGGATCGAAACACAGGGTTTGATCTGAACGCCCACACCTGAACATACAATCGATGCGATTTTGCGTTAACCAATCTTTTAATTGCGCCACACTTTTAATACGATTATCAAACTTCCAACTGGCAGGAGATATAATGAGATCTTTATATACTACGCGAGGATAATGATCGAGCCCGGGAAGAAAATCCGGCAAATTAAAATTCAGATCTGTACGGAGCCCCTGATGTTGCAGATCACAAAAGAATCGGTAAAGAGCGAGATCTGACCGTTTATAATTATAGGCGGAAGCAATACGCGGAACCAGGCGTTTACCATGCTGTTTTGACCATAAAATAACCTCTCCCTGTTTTACCGTAACCAATATATCGGCTAAAGCAATTACCGATGAATGGCATGACCAGGTGAGGATGGGTAATTCTGCCCCGTAAAGCATGTCTCGCCGGTTTATGTTATCCACACTTTTTTCAGCCTGATAGGCTATATCAAAGAAAAGGGTTTCGGGATTTGCCTTCTCCTCTACTGCCGCTATTTGTTTTCCTAATAGCATTACCTCGTTGCTGGCCTTGGTAAACCTGCCTAATAACGCGTTAGCTGTACAGCCGCCGGCATTCTCAATTATTGCATGCCCCTGCCAATAACGGCACATGATGCTGAGTGTATTAGGTAATGTACTCCCATCGCCCTGGCTTTTCCTTTCAAATGTTTCCAGGCGAATGGTTCCCCCTTTCGTGATGTTGTTCAATAAAAACTTATGCTGTGCGTCGAAATTAAAAGGCGTGCGCGTCGTTTCCCTGCTTTGTAAACTTTCCACAAGGCTGCTCCATTCCCCCTGGCTGGTGCTCTGTATCATATCACCATACCCAACGCCGGCTTCCGGGTCAAGCGCCAAAGCAAGCGGAATAGTTTTTCCGTCAAACTTTTTTGCAAATTCCCGGCTAAATGCTTCCAGGTGACTGCTTTTATTTTCAGGGATAAAGTCCTTTATAAAATCAATATATTCAGGAATAAGCCTGAGAGGAATTGGATTAAAACCGCCGCTCTTTACTTCACGGGTAGAGAGGCTATAGATCTTTGTTCCCGGTATGGGTAATTGTAGCCGCTTAAAATAATCCCTGCCCGTAATATTGGGGAAACGCTCGGTAATTAATAGCTGGCGGTATACCAGTTGCTCCAGCAAGCTGTTAACCGAACTATCTGCGAGTCCAAACTCAGCATGCATTAGTCGGCAGATCTTTTCCCTGGCCACTGATTGTTCGCTGCATAATGCCAACATTGCCTTTAACTCCGGAAACCCATCAACTGCAGCTAATTCAAATTGGCCATTAATATTTCGTACATAACGAACCTCATTACCAAGTTCATAATAGGTTGCATTAGAACGAAATAAGCCCGATGCTTTGACAAGTTCCGCCATATTCTCTAAAAGATTGTCTTTTTCAGCCCAGTCTGTCAGATTTTGGACTAAAGGTTCACGTTGCAGAACTGCAAGGCCAGTTGACACCGGCAGAACACTGATGGCCGCAAAACGCCCAAAGGGGGTCGCACGGTATTGAGCCCTGTTAAAATATTTCCATACCGTATGCTGTATTTTTTCGTTGGCCTGGGTTAATTCCTCATAACTTAATCCGGCAATTACATGAAAAAATGCAGGAGATGCTTCCCTGATCATTTGTTTTAAGGCAGGCCAATGATCACTCAGTTGATCATCCGGACTAAAGGCAGGGGTCCGGCAAATAACATCAGGCATTAACTGTAAGGATGTTGGTTTGGCGATAGTCATTTTGATTGTTTTTTTGCTCAAAACAAGTGTTTCGCGCGCAGGCTTCCGCTTGCCACCTACCAAAAGGTTAATTTTCGGGACAAAAGGGGTATAATCCGTGATAGACAGCAAACGTTTATTATAATTTAAGGCTTATTTTCAAGTATTACTTATTTGGCTTAAACCTAAACCGCCATTTGTTGTTGCGATACGGTATCGCTTCAGCAAGTATGTAATGTAGTACAGGGTGCTCTATGACGGGGTACCCTGTTTTTTAGGAAAAGCACATGAGCCCTACTGAACAATTTGGCCTAAACTGGTTGCTTAATGCAATGACTTGTCAAAGCACCTATCAGCGCTATTATTATGATAGTATCAAATTGCGCCTGTTTCATATTACGCTGCCTGCCGACCGTGATGGCCCCATTTTATTTTATGATGCCCTGGGTATTAGCCTGGAGGAAAACACCTATCATGAACTTTTTATGCGAATGGAAAATTGCAACGGAGACTTTAGCGGTATTGTAGAAATATGCAGGTTCAGTACGGTGCAAAAAATAGATATTCAACAGCAATTTATGAGCAGGTTCAACCAATTTCGTTTTCTCACCAAAATGACAGACGAGCAGGGTGAGGGAGCATTTATCCTGGATGAGATCCTGGCTAAACAACCGTATGTTGGAATGGAAGGGATTTGGGAAAAATTCAAGCTGGAAGTAGCCCGTTATTATGTACAGCAGCTTTCGCTGGTAACAGGGATACAGGTAGATCTTTCACGATGAGACAGGTATGGCATATAATATAAACCAAGGAATTTATTTATATTTTAGCCGTCATGTCTATTTTCCCTACACAATATTCTACTCTATCTTCTGTAGAATTGAAAACCCATTTACAAAAAATGTACGGGTTAGTAATTTCAGTGTGCAAATACTTATTGAGAGGTGTAAACGATCATTATTTGGTAGAAACTGAAGATAAAAAATTCATCTTTAGAATATATCGTCGAAGTCATAGGTCTCTTGAGGAAATACGTTCTGAGATAGCTTTTTTGGAAACTCTTAATATACAAGGGATTGGTGTTTCATATCCAATATCTACAATAAATGAAGATCAAATTTTAGAATTCAACGCCGCAGAAGGAACCAGATATGGTGTCTTGTTCAGCTATGCAAAAGGTTTATCTGTAAGTCAGCTAAACGATGCCCAGTTAGCTAACTTTGGCAAAGAGTTGGCTCGAATTCATAATGTTGCCTGTAGTATTAAACTTCCTTATGATCGTAAATCGTATGATTTTGATACGACTATGCGTCAGCCATTAAAGTCATTCAAGCTGATTTCTGAAAATATTCCAGATCAAAGGCAATGGATTACAGATACAATAGATAAAGTTATCCATAAGCTTGAAAGTTTTGACCTTTCAGGCTTTAGTTATGGCTATTGTCACTATGATCTTTTACCAAAAAACTTCCATTTTGACGATAAAGACAAGGTTACCTTTTTCGATTTTGACTTTTTGGGTAAAGGTTATTTAGTGAATGATTTGATGACATTTTGGGTCCATCTTTCCCTCAACGCCACATTTAACAAAATAAGCCAGGAAGAAGCAGATCGTTCCTTTAATATTTTGATTAAAAATTATAGAGAAGTAAGGCAACTATCAGAAAATGAAATAGCTGCCATCCCCTACCTAAGTTTTGCTTTCTGGATATTTTATATGGGGTATCATATTGAGCACTTCGACGACTTTTCAAACACGTTTTTCAATCAAAAATTTGTGATCGAGCGGGTTGAGTTAATCAAAACCCTTACCAATAAATATTGCCACTTGAATACTTAATAATTGCAAGCCGCTTTCGTCAGATATATGTACGGGCTGATATGTATAGAATTCCGGCCTCTATGTATGGCAAATCACTAAGCCTTAACCAGTTGCATCCCTTTACCGGCCTTCAGCATTTCACGTGTAATATCGCACGTATAGGCCCTGATCTCTTCCTGGAAACTTTCTACCGAGGCACCCGAGCGAATCTCTTCCAGCCTTTTCTCCCAGTTCCCTGTTAGTTCCGCCTGTGCAATACGGTGATCCTTCACTACCGAGTATACCGACAGCCCCATGGATGTAGGCACCAGGTTCTTCTTTTCCCGCAATACGTAATCCCTTTTGATCAGCGTTTCGATGATTGCCGCACGTGTTGCAGGTGTACCCAATCCACTGTCCTTCATAGCGTAGCGTAGTTCTTCATCATCTATTTCCTTACCCGCAGTTTCCAAAGCTTTCAAGAGCGATGCTTCATTATACAAAGGTTTGGGTTTCGTTTGTTTTCCAAGCAGTGCCTTTTCAACAACGGGGAGATTTTCACCCTGTTTTACCTTGGGCAAAGATCCATTCTCTTCTTCTTTCTTATCTTCATCCGGCTCGTTAAATACCGCTCGCCAGCCAGCAGTGCCGATCACTGTACCACTAGCAATAAAGTTACTGCCCGACTGTACTATAATCTTCGTGATTTCCTTGATACAATCCTGGTGGAAAGCCTCGAGCATACGGCCTGCAACCATGTCATAAATTGCTTGCCTGTCAGGCGATAACTGGTAAGGCGTTTCTCCAGTAGGTAATATCGCGTGGTGATCCGTCACTTTTTTGGCGTTCACGCTCCGTTTACTCAGTTTTGCCTCCGAAAGTGCAACCGCTTGTTTCCCAAACTCCGGATGATCCTGTAGTTTTTCGATAAGTGCCGGTATTCCAGCGTACACATCATCACCGATATACCGGCTACCCGTACGTGGATAAGTGACCAACTTATTTTCATACAGATTTTGTAGCAGGGTTAACGTTTGATCTGCTGTAAATCCTTTCTTTTTATTGGCTTCTTGCTGCAGGCTACTCAGGTCATGCAGCAATGGCGGCGGTTCTTTTCTTGGTTTAGCCTCCACGCTTAAAATATGGCCGCCATCTGGAATTCCCGATCCAACTTCCCGCACCTGATCTATTACCAACTGTGCCGCTTCCTTGTTCTTAAATTTCTCTTCATTTAGCGCGCGGAAGGTTTGGCCATCCTTATCCACCGTGATGCTGACCTGGTAAAAAGGCTCAGGTATAAAATTCCGGTTCTCCAGGTAACGCGCGCAGATCATCGCCAACGTCGGCGTTTGCACCCGGCCTAAAGACAGCACAGAACGTGTGCCCGCCGACAAACTCAGCGCCTGCGTGGCGTTCATACCCACTAACCAATCCGATTGAGAACGGCAGTGTGCCGAATTAAATAAAGTATCGTAATCCGTTCCCGGCTTTAGGTTTCGAAAACCATCTTTTATCGCCTCATCAGTTTGGGAAGAGATCCACAAACGTTTAAAAGGCTTCTTGCATTTCAGGAAATAATAAATATAACGAAAGATCAGTTCTCCCTCCCGCCCCGCATCCGTTGCCACAATGATCTCTGTCGCTTCATCAAATAAACTCTTGATAATGTCAAGCTGTTTCCGCACTCCCGGGTCATCCACCAGGCCATCTTTTGTCTTAACCTTACGGATCGCCAGCTTAAACTTGCCGGGCAGCATGGGCAGGTTCTGGACGTTCCAACCGTAAAAACCATATTCCTGCGGGGCGGCCAGTTGCAGCAAATGGCCAAAGGCCCAGGTAAAAGTATATCCCTTACCCTCCATATAACCATCTTTTTTGGTGGTGGCACCAAACACTTTGGCAATTTCACGGGCGACGGAGGGCTTTTCGGCAATAATAACCTTCATAGCCGCCGAAAGTACCTAAATGCCCCTTGAGCCACAAGCGCTGTTGAAAAACAGGTGGCTCAGACCAGAAATAATTTAAAAAAATTATAATTGTTCTTTTACTTCGATACGCAATTGATGCGTGTTAAAAACATGAGAATAAGGCTGAACACTTTTGGCAAGGAACACGCTGCCGCCAATTACACTATCATGGCCAATAACCGTTTGGCCGCCTAATATAGTGCTACGCGCGTAAATGACTACATTATCCTCCACCGTAGGATGCCTTTTTGTTTCGGAAAGTTGTTTACTCACCTGTAATGCGCCTATGGTTACACCCTGATAAATAGTTACATTTTTACCAATGATACTGGTAGCGCCAATCACTATCCCTGTGCCATGATCAATACAGAATGGTACATTGATACTGGCTTTGGGGTGGATGTCAACCCCTGTTTTGCCATGGGCATATTCGCTCAGTATCCGGGGAAGAATAGGTATTTCCAGTTGGGTTAGCCGATGGGCGATACGATAAACCGCGATAGCATAAAAACCAGGGTAAGAAACGATTACTTCATGGATACTGACAGCTGCCGGATCTTTTTCATAGGTCATGGCCGCATCCAGACGAAGGTCATGATAAATTTCTTTCAGCGAATCGTAAAAGGAACTCACAACATTTTCAATTTCAATATTATTGGGGTCAAGATAACTTAGCAGAATATTGATCAGATCGATCTGGTTTTTTTTAAGTTGCCCGCTGTAAACGGACAATTTGTTTGCGTGGTTATTCGGGAATAAAAATTCAAACAGGTCAGACAGCCAGACCACACATTCCTTTATCCTGGGTGTAGCCTCCCACTCCATTTTATGCGTTTGATAAAGGAGTGCTATGAAATCGTCCAAATTATCTTCTTTCATAGATAACATTATTTAAAATCATGTATGTATTTGCCAAAGTAACCACCTGTTACAAACATAAAAAAATCTACATATTTAGTAGTATTTAATCGCCCTTTATATTCTTTTAGCAAGTTTACCCGAAAAGGTCGCTGCTCAAATAGCGGTCACCCCTGTCGCAGGCTATGAAAACAATAATACCAGAACTTAATTCCTCAGCTAATTTCAATGCGGCATAACACGCCCCTCCTGTACTCATGCCTGCAAATATGCCTTCAACTTTAGTCAGTTCGCGGGTGGTTTTCACAGCATCAGCCTCGCCGATATCTATCACACGGTCTACGCGTTTAGGATCAAATATTTTTGGCAGATAAGCCTCAGGCCAGCGCCGTATCCCCGGTATAGATGCATCTTCTGTTGGCTGGCAACCCACAATTTGTATATCTGTATTTTGTTCTTTTAAGAATTTCGAACATCCCATGATAGTACCCGTAGTGCCCATGGCGCTAACAAAATGAGTAACTTTTCCTTCCGTATCACGCCAGATCTCAGGCCCTGTTGTTTTGTAGTGTGCCAAGTAATTATTCGGGTTAGCAAACTGGTTAAGCAGGTAATACTCATCTGTTTTCCCTTTTTCCTCCGCATAATCGCGACAAACTTCCATATTATCCATTAAAATAACCTTGGCACCAAAAGCTTCCATGGTAAGTGTACGCTCCCTGGTTGAACTGGAAGGCATTACCAATTCTATTTCCAGGTTATATAAACTTGCGATCATGGCCAGGGCAATCCCGGTATTACCGCTTGTTGCTTCTATCAGCTTGGTGCCGGATTTAATTTCACCGAGTTCTATAGCACTGCGGATCATATTGAGTGCGGCACGGTCTTTTACACTGCCACCAGGGTTATTTCCTTCCAGTTTGGCATACACCTCCACATTCGGATTTGGATTGAGTTTAATTAACCTTACAAGAGGTGTATTGCCTATCTGATCGATAATAGTTGCCATAATTCGGGATTAATTTTTCAAATTTTGTTTTAATTCAGAAATATGAATCAATACACAATTTACTTTAATCAATATTACAGAAAAGTTTCAAAGATTATATACCACACAGGTAGTTTAAGTGGTATTTTTACAACTGTATTAAAATTAGCATGATCGAATTGCACAATATAAGCCATATACAATTCGCCTGAAAGATTGATAATACTTCTTTACCTCTCCCTATTTCGCCATAAAAAGACATGTTAACTTAACAGGATAAATTTTGATTCTAAACGAACTTTAGTTAAACAAAATATTTTCTATTTGTTAATATTAGCATGCTTATCATTATTTTTAAGAACTCATTTTAATTTATGCTATCTAAAAAGACCAAGTACGCTATTAAGGCGCTTATTATTATGGGGAAAAACATGGATAAACCTCCCATGCAAATAGCACAAATAGCAGAACAAGAGCGAATACCCCGAAAGTTTTTGGAGTCTATCTTATTAGACCTGCGTAATGCAGGCATTTTATATAGTAAAAAAGGTTCCGGTGGCGGCTATGCGCTTAATAAGGCACCGGAAGAGATTAATTTAGCGGCAATCTTACGATTAACTGATGGGCCTATTGCAATGGTGCCTTGCGCAAGCCTCAATTTTTATCATAAGTGTGATGAATGCCACAATGAGGTTACCTGTGGTATCAGGGCAATGTTTTTAGAAATAAGAGACGCCAGTGTGAAAATATTGGAACAAACCTCCGTTGCTGATATGATTGCAAAAGAGACTATATTAAGCGCCGCGCTGTTAAGCTAATATTTAATATTGTTTTAGGCTTAGATTGAGCCTGCTTGTCCAAAGGTGAACAAACAAGCCCTGTATGCAATCTCTTATATTTTATGAGGGCCAAATCGCTCCCTTCAGCCTGCCTTAATACTTTCAACGTCCCGATGGTTTAGGCAACTCGCCTTCGGTTGTTGATAAAGCGTTTGCTGGGGGCCGGTTCGCCAATACCTGCCCAAGTTATGTCCATTGATCCAAACTGTGCCTTTGCCCCAATCGGTCATATCAAGATAGGTATCCCCTAATGAGTTCAAAGAAAAAATCCCCTTTTTCATTATTGGTGCGTTTGAATTAAACAAACCAGGCCTGGTAGCATAATTGCCCACCTTTTTTAATGGTAAAGGAAAGTTTTGCCAGCCCGTTACTTCATTATCTTGAAAATACACCTTCCCTACAATTCCTTTTTCATTCTGTAACAGGTATTTGCCAAAGTTTATACGACCAAGATTTTCAACCAGGATATCCAATGTTACATTTCCATTAGGCAGATTGACGTTAATACTATCTAATCCTGTACGGCGATCGAGACTGCCAACCGTTTTCCCATTGATCATCACTACTGCAAAATCTCTGAGGCTTTTTACTTTTAATATCCCGGATCTCCCTCCTGCAACCGTTGTTCGATATAACATAAAACCATAATCGAGTTTCATATCCTCAAAGGTTAATGGATTTTGGCTGCTCTTGCCTTCAGGTTTTATGTCGTCCAGATCTGCTACATTTTTAAGTTCGATTTGTGGTATTGCGATGGTGGGTTTAACCGGCGGAACCGCAGGCAATTTTGTACCGGAGGGTAAATGTTTTTCAATTACGTTTCTAAACGCCCAAAACTTAGGTGTTGGATTTCCGGCTTCGTCAAGCGGTGCATCATAATCGTAACTGCTGATCTGGGGCTCAAACGAAGAACTATCGTTATAATTGGCCCCATTCATAAACCCTCTTGTCGTTCCGCCGTGAAACATGTACATATTTATAGAAATTCCGGCGGCAAGTACAGAATCCAGCCGGCCGGTATATTGATCTGCCGGCACGGTGTGGTGTTTTGTACCCCACCAGTCAAACCACGCCGGATACCATTCGAAGCTTTTTCTAATAACGATAGTTTTTAAAATGAATAAATATCGAAATGCAGAAGACGGGAATCAAAACACAAATCAATATAAAACACTATATATCAATAACCTATACATTTAAATTGGTCGGTTTTCCGAAGATAAAAACTCACCCGGCTGCTTACCCTCAAAATGAAATATTTGAGTTTCCTGAATGGAAAATCACATAAAAAAAGCCTGTAAATCGTTAATTTACAGGCTTTTAATAATTTTAAAACATTATCAGCGGTGAGGGAGGGATTCGAACCCTCGGTACAGTTTCCCGTACGTCAGTTTAGCAAACTGATCCTTTCGGCCTCTCAGGCACCTCACCGTATATTGGTTCTTGTGACTGATATCGAAATAAAACCCCTTTTTTCGGGACTGCAAATATAGTAATTCAAGTAACCCGTCAAAAAAAAATTTACCTTTCTTAGTAATTTATTCTCACATGATAAATACTCATCAGCATTCGCTTAAAAATAGTTTTGATAGTTTCAATTTCTTTTAGCGTTATGTCGCTGTCTTTCAGCTGATCCTGATCGAGTTTGTATTTTACAATGCGGTCAACCAATTCGCTTATTGATTTTTCATCTGGTTCCTTTAATGAACGCGATGCAGCCTCAACTGAGTCGGCAAGCATCAAAACACCCCCTTCTTTTGAGAAAGGTATAGGCCCGGGGTATCTGAAAGTGTTCTCATTTATCAACTTTTCGGGAAAATTCTTCAAATACGACTGATAAAAGTAATCAACCCGTGTATTACCATGATGCGTGCGGATGAAATCAATAACAACCTCCGGAATGTTTGCTTTCTCAGCCATTTCAACACCCTTGCTTACATGCCTGATGATTATCTGAGCGCTTTCCTCATAAGGCAGCTTATCGTGCGGATTAAACCCTGAACTCTGGTTCTCTATAAAAAACAACGGATTCTCCAGTTTACCAATATCATGATACAATGCCCCTGCCCTAACCAGCAAGGCATTACCCCCAATGCTGTATATGGCATTTTCGGCAAGGTTGGCCACCTGTAACGAATGCTGGAATGTTCCGGGAGCAGTGAAGGCCAGTTCCCGCAATAACGGGGCATTGGTATTGGTTAACTCTATGAGTGTAATATCCGATGTGATGGCAAACAGCTTTTCAAACAAATAAATGAGCGGATATGCCAGCAAGGTAAGCAGCACACTCACTACAAACGGAAGAAAATCAACCCAATTGATATTAATAAACGTGCCTTCCCTGATAAATGAGATTCCCAGGAACGCTACAAAATAACTGAAGGTGATAATCAGTGCCGATATCAGGAATTGCTCACGCCTGATGAGGTGTTTCATACTATAGATAGAAACCATACCTGCTGTGATCTCAAAATAAGCGAACTCAAAACTATTTGGCACAAAAAAGCCGGCTATTAATACCACCAGTAAATGGATATTAAGAGCCAAACGGGTATCGAAAAGTATGCGGATAATTATAGGTACAATACAATAAGGGATATAGTACAAATTGGGCATCTCCAGCTTAATAGCTAACGACAGGGTGCCCAGCATGGCCGTAATTACCAATAAGATAAGCGAAACCAGGCGGTTATCGTGGTAAATATCCTTACGGAAAAGAAAAAGGAATACCATGAGCAGGGTAATTGCAATAGATACCAGCAATACCTCCCCCAGCACTACCAACCGGCGGTCACCATTTACCCTGGCGTTATCTTCAAAGGCTTTTTTATAGGATTCCAGCTTTTGAAAAACCTCATCGTTCACAACCGAACCCTTGCTTACTATGATTTCATCTTTTTGCACCATGCCCCGGGTTAGCGAAAGGCTCTCTATTGCCTCTTTTTCCAGTCGCGCGGTTAAGCCATCATCATAAACCAGGTTGTTTTGCAAGCGGCTAATGATCAAATCCAATAAAAACGACTTATCAATATCTTTTTGCTTAGTTAAAACATCGTTGCAATAATCAAGTGCTTTTTTCTTGGTGAAAAGATCAGCCGTATTTTTATCGACAGCAATGTTTTTGTTCAGTATAGTTACAGGATAATCCGCGGCGTACTGCTGATATTTCGGATTAAGCCTTAACAGCCCTGTGTCATAAATATTTTTTAAAAGATTAGTCCCTAAGGTTATATACTCTTCCTTCTGCCTGTCGTTTAACCCCGACACATGCCACTTTATTTCAAGCGTGTTTTTAAAGGTATCGAGTTGTTGCTGCTCAATATCGGTGTTTAGCTGGTAAATAGGTGTTATGCTTGCCAGTGCCGCACGGTGATCGTTATCAATCTCCTGCTGTGTTTTTAGTATAGCAAAATTGTAGGGCGATATCAGGTCCTTCTGTGTCCAGATACGGCCTTTTTCAATCTCATATCTAAATTTTGCCTGCTTCGGGAGTGTCCAAACAATTAAACAAATACTCGCCGCCATCATCAAAAATTTAAGATTACGGGCGTATTTGCGAAGTAAAGCCTTTTGGCGTGAGGGAGATAGATTTGCCATTATTTATTTAAAGCTATCAAAATTACTACTAAGTTTCTGTTTATCTATATTTTTCTTGCATTTGTAAATTAAAGTTTGATATCTTTATGATATCATTTTAAAATCAAAAAATCATGGATTCTGAAAAAACAATCAACCCGCCTTCCGGTTATCTGGCTTTCGTTTTGTTTATTGTACTAGCCATAATTGCTATCTTGCTATTTTCAACCAGCAATCTGGCACCGGCTTTTATACTAACCATTGTTGATCTTATTTTAATACTGCCGGGTTTGGCAATTGTAAATCCGAATGAATCAAAAGTGCTTACACTTTTTGGCAAGTATGTAGGTACTGTAAAAAAGGATGGCTTTTTTTGGGTGAACCCTTTCACCGTAAAAAAGAAGATCTCGTTAAGAGCGTTTAATTTAAATGGGCAGCAGCTAAAGGTTAATGATAAAGTTGGTAACCCTATTGAAATAGCGGCGGTAATTGTTTGGCAGATCAAGGATACGGCAAAAGCCACATTTGCTGTTGCAAATTATTTGCAATATGTAAATATACAAAGCGAAGCGGCTGTAAGGCATCTGGCAAACTCATTTCCGTATGATAATATAGAGGATGAAACCGCAGATATTACGTTAAGGGGAGGCACGGAACAAGTAAGCCTTTTTTTAGAAAAAGAATTAAATGAGAGGCTTGACAGGGCCGGCATCGAAGTATTAGAAGCACGGATCTCCCACCTGGCCTACTCACCCGAGATTGCGCATACCATGCTGCAAAGGCAACAGGCATCCGCCATTATATCGGCCCGAAGATTGATTGTTGAAGGCGCGGTTGGCATGGTTGAAATGGCGTTATCCAAATTATCAGAGAAAAATATTGTTGAACTGGATGAGGAACGCAAAGCCGCTATGGTAAGTAACCTGCTGGTTGTTTTATGTGGCGACAGGAGTGTTAACCCGGTAGTAAACACTGGTACATTATATCATTAATTGTGTGTAAATAATTATAAATGGAGACATACGCTCCATTATGTTCTTATGGCTGAAAAGAAAGCATTTATATTACGTATCAATCCTGAAGTGTTGAAGGAGATAGAAACCTGGGCTGCAGATGAATTCAGAAGCACTAACGGGCAGATAGAATACCTGCTGCAACAGGCTTTAAATGAGCATAAAAAAGGCAGCAGGAAGAAAAAATTAACCTGACTACTACTACCTTAAATAATATATAAGCTATTATATGGTTTATAGTGTAAGCAAACACTAAATTGCAGTCCAATTTTATTCTTGTTTTATGAGAGAAGTAGTAATAGTTGCGGCTACCCGTACACCTATTGGTAGTTTCGGCGGCAGCCTATCAACATTAAGTGCCACACAGCTTGGCAGCATAGTTATTAAATCAGCAATCGAAAAATCGGGCCTAAAGCCGGAGCATATACAGGAAGTTTATATGGGGAATGTAATGTCGGCCAATGTAGGCCAGGCACCAGCCACCCAGGCGGCAATTTTTGCCGGGCTACCCTATTTGCCCGCAACAACTGTAAATAAAGTATGCGCATCGGGCATGAAAGCCATTATGCTGGCCGCGCAAAGTATAGCGCTTGGCGAAAACGACGTTGTATTAGCTGGTGGTATGGAAAGCATGAGCAATGTGCCTTATTACCTGGATAAAGCTAGAAATGGTTATCGCCTAGGTAACGGACAGATTATCGATGGTCTTGTTAAAGACGGCTTGTGGGATGTTTACAATGATTACCATATGGGTTCGGCGGCGGAACTTTGCGCAGAGGAATGCAAGATCAGTCGTGAAGATCAGGATACTTTTGCTATTGAATCATATCATCGCTCACAAAAAGCACAAAGTGAGGGCAAGTTTAAGGATGAGATAACCCCAGTTGAACTTAAAGATAAAAAAGGTGATGTTACTTTATTCGCTGATGACGAAGAACCAAAGGCTGTAAAGTTTGATAAGATCCCAACACTAAAGCCTGTGTTTAAAAAGGATGGAACAGTTACGGCCGCCAACGCATCTACCTTAAATGATGGTGCTGCAGCTGTTATTTTAATGAGTAAGGCCAAAGCCGATGAATTAGGCATAAAACCATTGGCAAAAGTGATTGCTTATGCCGATGCGCAACAAGCACCTGAATGGTTTACCACCGCACCATCCAAAGCGATCCCATTAGCCTTGCACCGTGCTGACTTGGCAATTGATGAGATTGATTATTTTGAGATAAACGAAGCTTTTTCGGTTGTAGCCATAGCTAATAATCAAAATTTAAAACTCAATGTGGCAAAAGTGAATGTTAATGGCGGTGCGGTTTCATTAGGCCATCCGCTGGGTGCATCAGGTGCGCGAATCATTGTTACGCTTTTAAACGTATTACAGCAAAACAATGGTAAGTATGGCGTTGCTAGTATATGCAATGGTGGCGGCGGCGCAAGTGCAATTGTTATTGAAAATTTACGTTAATAACCACAACGTCATTGCGAGGTACGAAGACAACCGACCAGAGGGAGCTCATTAATGCCATTAAAAAACAAATAATAGCATTAATAATCCCCGATTAGCAGGTCCGCCCTGTATAGTTACGGATTGCTTGGTACCTCGCAATGACGCTACCACAAAAAAACATACACTAACTTTATAATGAAGCGTTTTCTACTCTTTATATTTTCACTATTAACTTGCATAAACTGTTTTGCGCAGCATGCTGATGAAAGCGCGAGCACCAAACAATTACAGGTTTATCAGGATAGCCTTGCCAATATCGGTAAAGAGATGGTAAATAATGAGGCCGGTCCTGAGCGGATAAATGCGAATTACAAATTCATTAAAACATTGGTAACAGCGCTAAAAGTTCCTAACTCGTTCAGCTTTCCTTTTGATTCAGTAAAAGCCGTAACCATTGTAAATTCACCCGACAATACCTTTAGGATCATCAGCTGGCATGTAACTAATGATGATGACAGCTACCGTTTTTATGGTGCTATACAAATGAATACAGCCGGACCGCTGCACCTGATCCCGCTTGAAGATTACTCGCCATTATTAAAAAATCCCGAGGATTCGGTAGTTAATAACCGTAAATGGTATGGCGCGCAGTATTATAAGATTATAAAAGTTGGCATTGAAAACCCTTATTATGTGATGCTTGGCTGGAAAGGTTATACCGCCGACGCGACTAAAAAAGTAATAGAGGTGTTATCATTCAATAAAAATGGTTCTCCTGTTTTTGGCTCACCTGTTTTCGACAATAAAAAAGGCCAGAAAAGGATAATTTTTGAATATACCCGTCAGGCCTCCATGATGTTGAAATACATACCGGAACAGCATCTTATTGTGTTTGATCACTTATCTCCTCCCGATAATAAATTTAAGGGCAAACTTGAAATGTATGGCCCAGACCTTACTTATGATGGCTTCCGCTTAAAAAACGGCAGGTGGGAATTTATAGAAAACCTGGATATGCGTAATGTACCCAGCGAACAGGACAACACTTACATCGACCCCAAAAAGGCTGCCGATACAACTAATACCGGCAGTAATAATTAAAATTAAACAACTATTGATAATTCATTATCAAAACATTGCCCGTATATTATCAACTATTTCAATATATAATTTTGATTTAACAGAATTGTAGTATTTTAGCCGAAATTAACTGATCTCATGGTTCAAGACACATTGACTGCGGAAAGCGCTCCGCAGAAGTCAAAATATCCAAAAAGTGTACCTTATATTATAGGTAACGAGGCTGCTGAGCGTTTCAGCTTTTACGGCATGCGTTCTATATTGGTAACCTTTCTGGTGGCTCAATTTTATAACCCTACAGGCAGTAAATTACTGTCGACAGTAGCCGATGCCAAGGCAAACCAAATGTCGCATCTCTTTGTAACAGTGGCCTATGCACTCCCCTTTGTTGGTGGTTTAGTTGCAGATTGGTTTACCGGGAAATACAAGATCATTTTATATATATCAATAGTTTATTGCATGGGCCATTTGTGCCTGGCCATGTTCGATTCCAGCCTGAGCGGCTTTACTTTCGGGCTTGTGCTGGTAGCTATTGGTGCCGGTGGTATAAAATCGTGCGTATCAGCCAACGTAGGCGATCAATTCGATGCTTCAAACCAGGACCTTTTATCGAAAATTTATGGGTGGTTCTATTTCAGCATTAATGCTGGCTCCGTATTATCAACATTGGCAATCCCTTATATATATCAAAACTATGGTGCAAAATGGGCCTTTGGTATACCAGGTATTTTAATGGGTTTAGCTACTATAATTTTCTTTTCAGGCAGAAAACTATATGTGAGGGTACCTCCTTCGGGTATTAACCGGGATAATTTTGTTTTTATAAGTTTTTATGCATTAACGCATCTTAGTCATAAAAAACCCGGTGACTCATGGCTCGATGTTGCCAAAGAAGCCCATAAACCCGAAAGAGTTGATGGCGTAAAAGCCGTGTACCGTGTTATGGCTGTATTCTTTTTCGCCCTTGCTTTTTGGGCCGTTTGGGATCAATGTCTCTCAGAATGGGTATTGCAAGCCGCCAGCCTCGACCGCACTATCAACTTAGGTTTTTATCACTTTACGGTAATAGCAGGTCAAATATCAACAGTTAACGCTGTGTTCCTGCTTATTTTTATCCCTGTGTTTAATTATTGGGTTTATCCATTCTTTGATAAGATTGGTTTAAAAACTACACCATTGAGACGCCTTGGTGCAGGCCTGGTGTTAACTGCTTTAACCTTTGTTATTATCGCCTTAATACAAACAAACATCGATCATGGTGGAACTCCATCAGTATGGTGGCAGGTATTAGCTTATATAGTGTTATCGGCTGCTGAAGTATTGGTATCTATTACCGGTCTGGAGTATGCTTATACTCATTCACCAAAATCAATGAAAAGCACCATGACAGCTATTTGGCTATTAGTGGTTTCGCTGGGTAATTATATTACCTCGGGTGTAAATGGATACATAGCTAATAAAGGCACTTTTGCGCCTTACCTTGCCGGGGCTGGCTATTATTGGTTCTTTGTATGCTTTATCTTAGTTTTTGTAGTAGCGTTTATGTTTGTTTCACCACGGTTAAAGGAACATAATTATATTACTGACCCCTACGTAGATGAAGTTGATCATAATAAAATAATTGCAGATACAAATAATTTATAAATAATTTGAACGTTGTTGTGAAAACAGGGCGGCTTAATAGCCTTCCTGTTTTTTTATTTTTTATACATTATAAAATCACCTATTTTTGGCGATTGATTTTCAAACAACACAACCAAACTATTTTTAAGTGCCCGATAGCATAGTTATTATACCCACCTATAATGAGAAGGAGAATATTGAACGGATGATCCGTAAGGTTATGTCCCTCCCTCATGATTTTCATTTACTTATTATTGATGACGGCTCTCCTGATGGCACACAGATCATTGTAAAAAATCTGATGAACGTGTATCCCGAACGCCTTTTTATTGAAGAACGCGCGGGTAAACAAGGCTTAGGTACAGCATATATCCACGGTTTTAAATGGGCATTGGCACATCAGTATGATTACATATTTGAAATGGATGCCGATTTTTCGCACAACCCCGATGACCTGCTTAAATTAAGACAAGCCATTGTAAATGGTGCTGACGCAGCCATAGGTTCACGCTATATTAATGGTGTAAATGTGGTTAACTGGCCCATGAGCCGTGTGCTGATGAGCTACTTTGCATCGGTTTATGTACGCTTTATCACAGGCATTAAAGTTCAGGATTCAACAGCTGGCTTTATGTGTTATAAACGCAAGGTATTGGAAACTATCAGCCTGGATAAGATAAAGTTTGTGGGCTATGCTTTCCAGATCGAGATGAAATATACAGCCATAAAACATGGTTTTAACTTGGTTGAAGTACCCATCATATTTACAGATCGCACAGCCGGAACCTCAAAAATGTCGACCAGCATATTCCGCGAAGCATTTTTAGGGGTGATACAGATGAAGATCAATAGTATTTTCAGGAAGTATCCTGAGGGATGATAATTAGTCAGAAAGACTGGAAGTCGGAAAGACCGAAAGTTTTTCTGTTTATTACAATGATTCTTGCAGACTTTCCGACTTTCGGACTTCCCGACTTCATAAAAAAATACTAATTTCGTTGGTAATGAACGAGCATCTTGATCCCGACCGCGAACGCCTCTCTCCTACTGAACGTGATATTGAAAAAGTGTTGCGCCCACAGGCATTTGAGGATTTTACCGGCCAGCATAAAATATTAACCAACCTAAAAATATTTGTACAGGCTGCCCGCCAGCGTGGCGAATCGCTTGATCATGTGCTGCTGCATGGTCCTCCCGGCTTGGGTAAAACCACTCTTTCGCACATCATTGCTAATGAGATGGGGGTTGGTATTAAAATTACTTCGGGGCCGGTATTGGATAAACCCGGTGACCTTGCCGGTCTGCTTACTAATCTTGAAACTGGTGATATTTTATTCATTGATGAGATCCACAGGCTTAGTCCGCTGGTTGAAGAATATTTATACTCCGCAATGGAGGATTTTAAGATAGATATTATGCTTGAAAGCGGCCCCAACGCCCGCTCGGTGCAGATCTCCTTAAACCCATTTACATTAGTTGGCGCTACTACCCGTTCAGGGTTGCTTACAGCCCCATTACGTGCTCGCTTTGGCATCAATTCAAGACTGGAATATTACGATGCCAAGCTGTTAACTACCATAGTATTACGCTCAGCTGCAATATTAAAAACACCGATTAGTGATGAAGGCGCTTATGAAATCGCGCGCCGTAGTCGTGGTACCCCCCGTATTGCAAACGCACTATTACGCCGTACCCGTGATTTTGCCCAGATAAAAGGCGATGGTAATATTGATACTGCAATTGCTAAGTATGCGCTCAACGCCCTTAATGTTGATGAGCATGGCCTGGACGAAATGGACAATAAGATATTGGTAACCATCATTGACAAATTTAAAGGCGGCCCGGTGGGGTTAAAAACCATTGCTACTGCAGTTGGTGAAGACGAAGGGACTATTGAAGAAGTTTACGAACCTTTTTTAATACAGGAAGGCTTTTTAATGCGTACGGCACGCGGTCGCGAAGCTACTGAAAGCGCTTACAAGCATTTAGGCAAGATTAAACTGGGTGGTAACCCTTCATTGTTTTAATATGGCTTATTTGGTAAAATCGACAGCAAAAAAGTTACAATTAACATTGCAAATAAAGGCGATAATAACGTGTATATTAACGGCTTGATTGTAATAGTTAACGATCGGAACTATAAACCGAAATTTTCCTTTATTTCACCAAAATGAAAACTAACCTGTTTATCAAAAGCTTAAATTGTTGTAAAACAGCTGTTTTATCAGCAGCGTTTATTGGCATTTCTATCACTGCATCACATGCACAAGCCCCTTTACGCCTGGGAGTTGCGGGGTTAAATCATAACCACGTATATAACATCCTGAACAAATACAGGGATGGCAAAGCCGATATTGTAGGCATAGCTGAACCAAACAAAGCACTGTGGGCCAAATTCGGCAAAATATTCCATATCCCGGATTCTTTATTCTTTACCGATCTGAAAACGATGGTGCTAAAGAAAAAGCCCGATGCTGTTTTAGGTTATAATGCCGCGGCAAATCATGTGGATATTGTTGAGGTATGTGCGCCGCTGGGTATCCCGGTTATGGTTGAGAAGCCACTAGCCGCCACCTTGGTGCAGGCTGTAAGAATTAGAGAACTGGCTGAGAAATACCACATTAAAGTGCTAACCAATTTTGAAACTACCTGGTACCCATCAAATTGGGATATTTACAACACAGTAAATACAGGCAGCATAGGCCCTGTGAGGCGAATGGTGGCACACGACGGGCACCAGGGCCCAAAAGAAATTGGATGTAGTGAGGAATTTTTAGCCTGGCTTACCGATCCGGTACTAAATGGCGCAGGCGCACTTAATGATTTTGGCTGTTATGGTGCCGACCTGATGACCTGGATGATGCACGGTGAAAGACCAATTGCCGTAACCGCTATAGCCCGCCATTATAAACCGGATGTTTACCCAAAAGTTGAAGATGATGCCACCGTTATTGTTGAATACCATGGCGCTACGGGCGAAATTGAAGGATCATGGAACTGGCCGTTCTCTATAAAGGATTTTGAAGTATTTGGTGCAACCGGATACCTGCATGCTTTAGACACCAGCCACATAGTAAGCCGCATGCGCGAAAATATTAAAGGCGCTAAAAATGTTGAACCATTGGCCGCACCAATTAACGACCCAATAGTATACCTAACGGCGGTGCTTCATCACCAAATACCGGGTACTGATGATCTTTCATCATTGAAATATAATATCATAGTTATGGAAATATTGGATGCTGCCAAAAGATCTATCAATGAAGGCAGAAGGATAGTTCTGTAAAACGAACTATGTTTAAATGTTTATAAATTAAGATTTATAACAATCAAAATATATTAATTTTGCCGGCGTTAGAATTTTTAATCATCGCCAATTACTTATGTTAAAACAAATTTTCTCCGTACTATCAATAGGTCTGTTAGGCACTTTTGCCGCACAAGCACAAGACAATACAGCAGCTATTATGGCCCGCAAACAAGTTCCTGTAATTTGCTATCATCAGATACGCGACTGGAGGCCAACTGATTCAAAAACAGCCAAGGATTACATAATACCTCCTGCAGCATTTAGGGAGCATATTAAAATGCTGGCTGATAGCGGCTATCACACCATATTGCCTGATCAGTTGTATGCCTATCTAACTAAAGGCGCTCCATTGCCAAGCAAACCTATCATGTTAACGTTTGATGATACCGACCTTGACCAATTTGAGGTTGCCCGCCCTGAATTAAAAAAATATGGCTTTAAAGGTGTATACTTTATCATGACCGTATCGCTTGGCAGGCCACATTATATGAGTTCAGCGCAAGTAAAACAATTATCTGATGAAGGTAACGTTATCGGCAGCCATACATGGGATCACCATATGGTAAGCAAATACAAACATGACCCTAACCCTAAAAAGGATGACTGGGTTATACAAATTGATAAGCCTACAAAAAAGCTTGAAGATATTACCGGTAAAAAAATTGATTACTTTGCATATCCGTTTGGTATATGGAACAAAACAAACCTGCCCGAACTAAGAAAGCGTGGTTTTAAAATTGCTTTCCAGTTAGCTGATAAACGTTATCCCGAAGATCCGTTATTGACCGTTAGAAGAATATTAGACAGCGGTTACTGGACAACAAAAACATTTGGTAACAGTGTTAGGCATAGCTTCTAACAAGAGCCTCAAAAACAACAAAAAGCCCTTTCTGAAATCAGAAAGGGCTTTTTGTTTTGTAACAATTGTATCAACACTGCATAAATAATTGTTAAATAAACAACAAATTAATATGTTTATAATGTTAATTTAAATTCCGTTCCGGTCAATCCTTATTAATGAAAAAACTATACTTTGTAATTTTATTCGCATTATTCGCTATTGCTTGCAAGAAAGAAAAAGAATCATCCTCAAAAACTATATCATCCTTCATTATTTCTCATACTGATAACCCCATTTTAACAAATGATATACAAGGGGTTATTAAAAATGATACGGTAACCATAACGTTGCCAAATGATACTTTATCAAAAACGCTTATCCCTACCATTAATGTATCAACCGATGCTATTGTAAGGCCTGCAAGCAAACAAAAAGAAGATTTTTCAAAGCCTGTAACTTACCACGTAGAAGCATCTGACGGATCATATACAACATACATAGTAGTATATAAACCTGCCGTAGTTTTACCCTCACTGGCCCAAATAAAAAACTTAAAAATAAATGGTGCCGACTGTGGTTATGACAGTGTTTCGAGTACATTTTATTATCCTGTATCATTGGGCGCTACATTAAATAACTACACCATCAGTTTTACTAATACTAATGCAGTAGCTGTTACCCTTAATACTAGCAAAATAACTACCGGACAAGCTTTAAATATCCCATTAACAACTAACCAGCAATTACAATTACAGGCAGTAGATAAATTTAGCAAAGCAGCCAATTACAATGTGATCATAACTGGTTTGCCTATAGTTGAATTAACAGCAAGCCAAACAATTGGTGATGATAAAGTATCGGGATTGGTTAATCTGGTAAACCCTGATTATGTAGCACAGGGCAGCCAATTGGAGATCTCATCTAATATAATGATTAGTATACGTGGAGCCACATCGCGCCAATATCCTAAAAATGCATACCTCATGGGTTTGGTTGATGCACAGGGTAATGATTCAGATGTATCACTATTGGGACTAAGAACTGATAACAGTTGGATATTGGACGCCATGTACATTGACCAGGCCAGGATGCGGAACCGCGTTTGTACCGATATATGGAACAGTTTTAATAATGTACCCTACATTGCCAGTGAACCTACTGCATTAAATGGCACCAGGGGCTACATGACTGAATTGTTTTTAAATCATCAATACTGGGGGATATATTGTTTAACTGAAAAGGTAGACCGGAAGCAATTACAGATCAAAAAGAATTATGGTGATATGTATAAAGCTACTGATTACACCAGCGAAGTACAGTTTGATGGCGTACTGGCAACAGACCCCTATGATAATACAAGTGAAACATGGGGAGGCTGGCAATTTGAATACCCCGACATTGGTGATACACCTGCACCTAACTGGAGTTACTTGTATAATATTGTTAATTTTGTTGGCTCTTCGTCTGATGCTACGTTTGTAAGCCAGGTTGCTGCCAAAATTGACATAAATAACATGGTAGATTACTTCCTGTTCATGAATGTGCTGGAAGCACAGGATAATCATTCTAAAAATACATATCTTAGTTTTTATGACTATAGAGTTAATAGTCCTTTCTTTTATTCTGTATGGGATTTAGATGGCACTATAGGGCGATCATACGATGGAACCCCTTTGCCAAACCAAATGCTTGGTGCCTATGGTAATAATTTATTTCAGAGACTCTTAGATTTAAACCCAAACAACTTTAAACAATTATTAAAAACACGTTGGAATAGCTTAAAAACCAATCAATTTAGCAAAAGTGTAGTACATGCCAGAATAGAAGCCTATCGCAAGTTACTAGTCAACACCAATGCATTTACAAGAGAAAGGGCTAAATGGACAAATATTACCCAGGATCTTAACACCGAAACCTCGACAATGGAAACCTGGTATAGTGCTCAATATGATTTGATGGATAGTTACATCAATGGTTTATAACCGTTGATGTAACTATAACTCAGTTACCTTGTTGAAACCCATCGTACTGCCTCATCAAGCTTATCCAAAGGAAAACCTCTTGATTCACCGGGCATAATAAACCTAAAAATATCGCTAATTAATTCCACTCCTTTTTGATCGGTTACAATGGCTATTCTTTTCCATTGCATATAATGTTTTAATCCTAATTTAAGGTCCTTCCATAAAGCAGCCCATGTAAAATTTGATACATTGGTATCCAGCACCAATAAAAAATTAATCTTCCTATGGCTATTAACCAATTCATTAAGCAGCGGCACTAATACTTGCTCAAAATCTTCATCCCCCACTTCACCGGTAGCATGTACACCTGCAACATGCGACGGTAGGTCTTTTATAAATTGCAGCATACTTAAATATTTATATAATAGTTACAAATATTATTCCAGTTAGGCCTGATAAGTAATAAAAAACAAACTGACCATATGAATGCCGGTCGTAGTAAAATTTAAAAACTATTTAATGTATTATCTTTGCGCTATGCATCCAAACAGATCAGCTTATAGCCAACTAATTAAAAATGAGGCAAAAAACCTTGGCTTTATGTTTTGCGGCATAGCTAAAGCTGAATTTTTAGAGAGTGAAGCTCCACGTTTGGAGCAATGGCTCGAAAAAAACATGCACGGCGAAATGCGTTATATGGAAAATCATTTCGATAAGCGCCTCGACCCGCGTTTATTGGTTGATGGAGCACGATCTGTGATATCACTGGGCTTAAATTATTACAGCGAACACCAACAGGCTGATCCACTGGCACCAAAAATATCAAAATATGCTTATGGTGCTGATTATCACCAGGTAATAAAGGATAAGCTTAAACAGCTAATGGAGATAATCAATGAACAAATAGGTGAAGTTGGCGGCCGGGCTTTTGTTGATTCGGCACCGGTGTTGGATAAGGCCTGGGCAAAAAAGGCCGGACTAGGCTGGACAGGCAAAAACTCTAATCTAATCAACAAAAAAGCAGGTTCTTTCTTTTTTTTAGCGGAACTGATCATTGATCTTGACCTGGAATATGATATAGAACCAACAGCCGACCATTGCGGCAGCTGCACACGTTGTATTGATGCCTGCCCTACTGAAGCTATTGTAGCGCCTTATATTGTTGATGGCAGCCGTTGTATCTCATACCTTACTATTGAACTTAAAGATGCAATACCACAGGAGTTTAAAGGCAAAATGGATAATTGGATGTTCGGGTGTGATATTTGCCAGGATGTATGCCCATGGAACAAGTTTTCGGTACTGCACAATGAGCCATCATTTAAAGCCACGCCCGAATTGCTGAATATGAATAAAAATGACTGGGAGGATATTACTCAGGAAGTATTTCAAAAAGTATTCAAATCATCAGCCGTAAAACGCACAAAATTCTGCGGCTTAACCCGTAATATTGAGTTCCTTCGGAATAGTTGATTAGAGATTGGAGTTTAGAGATTAGTTGATTTCTCTAAATAAATTATCTAATCTCTAAACTCCAATCACTAATCACTAAAGCCCCTTCTTAAACTTATCAGCCAACAATTTCAGCATATCGTCATTAACAGGTACGGCTGGTTCCTCTTTCTTTTTAAAAGGCTTGTTATCCTGGCGATAGTTGTTATTGTTAGTATGAGGTTTTTGATATTCCGGCTTTTTAGCAGGCTGTACAGGCTGGTTTTCGGTCGGTTTGGGCGTTGCCGGGCGTGGTTGTCTTTCAGCGGCTCTTTTAGCGTTGAACCGGGTGTATATTTCTTCAAGCTTGCGTTTGGTATACAAAGGAAAATCGCCCTGCATCATCCATGAATAATAACTCGGCTCAGTACTAAATACATCTTCAACTTTTTTACCTTTATGTTTACCAAAGTTGATGGTTTCCTCGCCTTGCTCGTTATAAACCAAACGACCTGCAAAATCAACAGGCCTGCTTAAATTAGTGAATTTATGCAAAGCCTCAACATCGTTTACAACAGGGATGCTCTTATTGCCTTTCTTATCCTCCCACTCCACATTTTCATATTTGGCTATTTGGGCAAGTAAAACCTCCATAGTAGCACGGGTATCAGCTTCGGCAGAGTGTGCGTTTATAATCTGTTTATCGCAATAAAACTGGTAGGCAGCCTTTAGTGTACGCTGTTCCATTTGGTGAAAGATATTTTGCACATCAACAAAATGGCGGCTATCCAGATCGAACTGAACTCCCGCGCGCAGAAATTCTTCCATCAGCATAGGTATGTCAAACTTATTGGAGTTAAAACCGGCAAGATCGCTTACATCTATAAATTCAGCAACTGCTGCTGCTATTTGATTAAAGGTTTGCTCATCTTTTATATCCTCGTCATAAATACCGTGGATCAATGACGTTTCCAGCGGAATAGGCATTTCAGGGTTTACACGCCATGTTTTTACCTCTTCGCTGCCATCAACGTTTAGTTTTATAACAGATATCTCAACAATTCTGTCGGCACCTATATTAGTTCCTGTAGCTTCCAGATCAAAGAATGCTAAAGGTCTTTTTAAATTCAATTTTATCATAATGGGTCGGAAATGCAAAGGTGCAAAAGTATAATAACAAAGGGCTGAATAATTTAAAATCTTTTCAAAATAACTGTAATTATTTTATAATTTACTTCCACCTAAATTAGTTTAACAATTATGAAAAAAACACTACTCTTTGTCCTGATAATCATCTCCTTAACTATTAATACCAAGGCCCAGGACTTTGAATATGGTAATTTTAAACTCGAAGATCTGGAAATGAAGCGTTACGATAAAGACACTTCGGCCCATGCAGTAGTACTAAATGAGTATGGAACAGCACAAATAAATGAAACAAGTGAAGAGCGTATCAAGATAATTTATGAGTATCATGTTAAAATAAAAATATTTGACAGCAAAGGCTTCGATAACGCGAATGTTGAGGTATTACTGCGTGATAATGATGAAGATAGCGAGCGCATTGAAAACATAAAAGGCGTAACTACTTATTCTGACAATGGCTCGATAAGTAAAACTGAACTGGATGATTCAAAGGTTTACAAAACCAAAGTAGATAAATATCATACACTGGTTAAGTTTGCACTTCCATCAATACACAATGGCTGTATAATTGAATATAAATACACCACTTATTCCGGCTATTTACAACTTTTCCCACATTGGGATTTCCAGAGCGATATCCCTAAAATACACTCAGAATATGAGGCACATATACCTGGATTTTGGACATATAACGCATCACTGCGTGGAAATTTAAAGCTAACTACCAGCAAGGCAGAAGTTGAACCCGGCTGCTTCAGTTCAGGGGGTGCTAAAAGTGATTGTTCGCACCTTACTTTCGCCATTAATGATATTCCGGCATTTATTGATGAGGAGGATATGACATCACGGAAAAATTTCCTGTCAGCCGTATATTTTGAACTTTCTGAATGGACAAACCCTTACAATGGTGCCAAAACAAAAGTGGCTAAAGAATGGCGCGATGTTGATTATGACCTTAAACATTCTGTATATTTTGGCAGCCTGTTGAAGAAAAAAGATCTGTTTAAAGAAAAAATAATACCCGTAATTGCAGGTAAAACCGATAGTCTTGCACGCGCCGAAGCTGTATATGAATATATCCAGAAAACCCTTAAATGGGATGACTTTTATGCTACCGGAAGCAATGACGGCTTACGAAAAGTATTGGAAACCCATAGCGGAAACGTTGCTGAAATAAACCTGGCTTTAGCCGCCGCATTAGAAGCCGCGGGCTTTAATGCGCAAGCCGTACTACTATCTACAAGGGAAAACGGTTTTATAAATAAACTGTACCCCGTGCAGGAGGAATTTAATTATGTTGTAGCCAAGGTTGATATTGGCAATAAACCATATTTGCTTGATGCAACTGACCCGTTGCTGCCATTTGGAACATTACCACTAAAATGCCTTAATGATCAGGGCCGCGTTATGAGTCTTGATAAGCCATCGTATTGGATTGACATGAACAGCACCCAGCAACGGCAAGTAAAAACCACCGCACTCGACCTCACCTTAGAGCCAGATGGTAAATTAAAAGGAAAAATGTCATTGTACCTGATAGGTTATGCGGCCTACGAAGAAAGGAAAGCCATAAAGAAATTTAATTCGGTTGATGAGTATGTGGAAAATCTTGATGAGCGATCAACAAAGTTTAAGATAACAAATGCTGAAATAAATAACCTGGATAGTCTTGATATGCCTTTGGTTGAGAAATTTGACGTTGAAATAAAGAAGTATGATGATCTTAATAAAGACCGCCTGATATTTAACCCTTACATTACCGACCATATTACCCGCAACCCCTATCGTTTACAGGAACGTAATTATCCTATTGACCGCGGTATGCCGCTTACTGAAAGGTTTACTTTAGTTGTTCGCTTACCCGAAAACTATACTGTTGACACACCTCCGCAAAACATAGCCATTGGATTACCCAATAAAGGCGGCATGTTTCAAACATTTTTTCAGGCTGATGAAAACACCTTTACATTTTCACACATTGTACAGTTCAATAAGTCTGTTTACAGTTCGGAGGAATACCCTTATTTAAAGGAACTGTTCAATAAAATAATCCTGTCGGAAAAAGCACCGATGACCATAAAGAAGAAAAGTTAACAGTACAAATTAATGAAACCCATACTTACCTTTTTTTTACTATTTTTTGTAGCTGTAACTAATGCGCAACAAAAATATGATGTTAACCTTATACCTAAAGACCTACTCCCTTATGCCAGCGCTGTAACACGCGATGAACAAATTAATGTTGAAGTAAAAGATTTTGACAATACCATTTATCGTGCTAAGGAAGTAATAACTGTGTTAAATAAAAATGGTGATGGGGCCGCGCATATTAATCTTTATTACAATAAACGCATTACTATAAAAAACGTAAAGGGAGTAATTTATAATTCTTTCGGCGTTCAGGTAAACAAATTTTCTGAAAGTAATTTTGAAGACAGCGGCACAACGGATGGTTTTTCTCTTTTTGAGGACACGAGAGTAAAACATTATGAACCTGCTGTTACCGATTACCCATATACTATTGAATATGAGTATGAAATAAGATTTGAACAGTCGCTTAACATACCTAACTGGGAACCGAATGATGAAACAGGAATGGCAGTTGAGAAAAGTTCGTATGATTTTATCTGTAAACCTGATTTTAAGATCCGTTATAAAGAGTTGAATATGCCATCGGCAGTGTACATATCAACCAATGCGAATACTGGTTTAAAAACATATGCATGGCAGGTAAATAATTTAAAAGCAGCTAAAGATGAACCTTATCATACCAATTATGAAAATTACCGGAGCATGGTTAAAATTGCCCCGGTTAAATTTGAGTATGAGGGTATTGATGGCAGCTATACTACCTGGAACGAACTTGGCAAATGGATATCAGATAAACTCCTGAAAAACAGGCAGCAAGTATCCCCTGCCACAGCCGAAGAGATTACCGCATTAACTGCCGGTATCGCCAATCCTAAATTAAAGGCTCAAAAGATATATGAATATATGCAGGAGCGTACACGATATGTGAGCGTGCAAATAGGTATTGGAGGCTATCAGCCATTTACCGCGGCTGATGTTGACAGGGTAAAATATGGCGATTGTAAAGCACTGGTAAATTACACGCAGGCCTTATTAAAAGTGGTTGGCATTGATTCCTATTACTGCACCGTTGAGGCTGATCCATCCCGTAAAAAAAGCTTTATGAGCGATTTTGCAAGCATGGATCAGGGAAATCATATTATTTTGTGCCTCCCTTTTAAAAATGACACTACCTGGTGCGATTGTACCAGCCAAACCATTCCTTTTGGTTACCTGGGAAATTTTACCGACGACCGTAATGTATTAGCATGTACGCCGGAAGGCGGCAGGTTGATGCATACACCCAAATATACGCCGGAAGATAACCTGGAGAAACGAAAAGCTGTTTTTACAATAGATGAAACAGGAAACATGTCGGGAAATATAACTACGGTGCTTTTTGGTGTTAATTATGATGACCGTGATTGGGTGATTGAACAATCGCAAACAGAAAGGCTGAAATCGATCCAGAACATTTACCCGATAAATAATATGGCTATAGAAACACTGGATTTTAAACAGGATAAAAGCCTCACTCCTTCTACTACAGAAAATATAAAGCTAAAGGCACCGGAATTTGCATCGGCCGAGAATGGAAGGATCACTTTTTTACTAAACCCGGTTAACAGGATAGTTAACGCGCCAAGACAGGTACGTAATCGTGTTACCAGCGTTTATATAAACGAAGGATACACCGATGAAGATGAAATAATTTACACCCTGCCCGCAGGCTACCATGTAGAAAATGATTTACTGCACAAAGACCTTGATTCGCCTTTTGGCAAATTCACTATTAGTATGAAAGTTGAAGGAAACCAGTTAGTGTATAAGCGCAAATTTCGTTTAAACGATGGCACCTACCCTAAAGATACCTATCCCGACCTTGTTGATTTTTACCAGTCGGTTGCGGACGCGGACACCCATGAGGTAGTATTAGTTAAAAATAACTGAAGATAACTATACCGAGTATAATACCCACAATCATAATTACATAAAGGAGTATTTCGTTACCTGCAAAGTGCTTATATTTTGTCCAGAATGAATAGTTTTCTTTGGGCTTTTCCATGGATGCAAAATTACCAAATTATAGCAATGGTCTGCAATAATCACGGGGGTGTTAATTAGTAGAATCTGCTGCCGTAACGGTAGTTGTACCCAACTCCGTCACCGACCCACAGCGCGAAAAGTATTTATAGATAGCACCGTGCAGCGGCACTATAATTACGCCCTTGGTTGAACTGGCATGAACTATATAGCCATTTTGCAGGTAAACACCTACGTGGCTGAATTTTTTACCATCGAAATCAAAAAACACCAGATCACCTTCTTTCAGGTCCTGTTCATATTCGCGTTTAATGACCAGTATTTGCTTGCTGGTCATGCGGGGAATGGATATGTCGTAAACTTGCTGCTCTAATAAAAAAGCCAGTCCTGAGCAATCTATTCCGTCCTTATCCAAGCCGCCAAATTTATAGGGAGTACCCATCCACTGATCAATAAAAGCATAAAGGCGGCCATTTTGTATGTCGCTTTTATTCACCCCCATCATCTCCGAATACTTATCAACAATACTGGCCTGAGGCTGAACAATTTCGCCGGGTTCGCCTTTCATCACCGCTTTGCGGGAGTGGCATGAAGTAAGAATGGTTAAAGAAATAATCGCTAAAAATGCAAATCTGGAGTAGCAGTTTAACTTCATACCATAAAAATACCCTTAAACTTTTCCGTGTTAAAAGTCAGTTTATTAACATATTAACATTTACAATAAACAGTATCATTGTCGAAACGTGTTTATTGAATCTTTCGTGTCATTTTAACTGTCAAAAAGCTAAGTAATGCCAGCGCTATCAGCATTGATAACCATATCCATAAGCCGATATCGTGCTTAGGTTGTGGTGTTGTGGCAGTCGCGTAACCGGAATTTTTATAAGCGTTATTTGTAGTGATTACAGGCAGCTTATCTATCGAACAATATTTTAAGAAGCTGAGATCGTAATTAACATTTTTTGCCAGCGAATCACCTGTAAGTATATAATAATCGTGCCCAACGGCCAGATAGCTGATGATATATTGTTTTAATTGATAGGCCTTTACAGATGTAACCTGCAAAGGATTATCATCGCCATTAAATATATCAATCCTGATATACTTTGTTTTGGCTGAAAGCACAAGATCCTGTGTACCTGAAGAATTTAATACTGTATCGCAAATTGCATCAGCATTCACATTATCAAAGTTCTTATCAGTCGTATATACTACCGCTTTACGACTGTAATATTTAGGGCCTGTTATATTTAAATGGAGTTTATTGACCAGGTAAGGTTCATCAAAACGAATAAAAATACTGGTCTTTTTACCCGTATCTGTTTTAGTGAATTTAACCGGTGGTAATTCAGCGTACTCAGGTTGGTTTGATTGGGTTAAGTAAATACCTGATCGTAATATTTTTACAGGAGCCTTGTTTTTGCCGTTTACCTGGATCTTAAAATAGCGGTAATTACTTGTTGGAAAACTAAACGATTGCTCATAATCAGGCTTGCCGCTTTCGCCTGCATCCTGCAATTGGATACCTTCTTTTATAGCAAACCATGTTTTCAGGTCGTCGCTACCTGTTAAGTTTACGTTTCTGTTTACACTGGTATTTTTCAGATCGATCCACAGCTGGTTAACATTCAACCTATTTACATTCTCTGAGATATAAACCGTGGCAGTATCTGTTTCCGGGCTTGAATTAACCGCCGGGAACTCGATAAAACTATCCTGATTGCCTGCCGACAGGTTATTGCTTAGAGCATAGGCAACGGTTTTGCCTGTATTATCAAACAACCGGATATCATATAAACCTTTAGCACTCTTAGCGATCAGACCCGGATTTAATTCAATTTTATAGATCCCGGCTGAATCTATCTTTTTTATATCAGCGCGATATTTAAAGGCATTCACCTGTGCATAGGTATTTATGCCTGATAATGCTAAAACACAAAACAGTGCTGTTATTAACTTAACCCTTCTTTTCTTCATCATCAGCAATAATAACTTTAACTTTTTGATACATGAAAGAAATAATGAGCAATAATACACCCAGGCAAAAGAATGCGGCTATTTTTCCTGCAGCTGGTATATTTTCAATATCAAATACAAACAATTTAACCAGCGTTATGGTAAATAATGTTAGCGCTATAATACGTAATACACGCGTTTTATAACGCATGCCCAACCACATTAACGCGAATGATAGCACACCCCATAATACGGGTAAAGCTGTTTTAATATACACCGTTTCAATATGATCCATAGTTATACCCGGTTTGTAAAACAACAGGTTACTCAACAGGCAAACCTCCAAACTTAAAAACAATACTATAGCAGCCGATAAAACCCAGCTAACCGGCTTGATATAAGCCTGAAAACTAACCCTGCAAACTTTTATAAGCGCATAAAATATCAGTAGAATAAATACCGCTCCTATCCAATGTGCTATAAAGTGGCTTGCATTTACAGTATGGGCAACAAACATAGTCGATTGTAAATCGAAAAATTCAGGGGTTAGCAACAGATATATCGTAATGGTTGCGGCAAATATCCCCGCTATTACTCCCCTGCTCATTGTTGCTGTTGAGAACCTTTCCGCTATCTGACTAAACAGATACACAAATGCCGGAATATATAGCATCAGGTATAAAATATTCAGATCTGTTTGCGGGTAACGGGTCAGAAACTGGTGATTTATTTCTAACGCGCCGCTGCAAAACAGCAATATTACTGAGGTATAACTATAAATAAGCGGAGATATAGCTGGCTTATTTTCATTCGGTTTGTTTGATAATAGATATAGCAGCCAGCTGCATATTGCTGCAAATACGGTTGTTATAAAGCCTTTATTAGCAATAATGGCTAATGGTAAATCAGCATATAAATACAATTGCCACCAATCCATCAACAGGCTTAATAGCATAGCTGTCCATATAACTAATGATACCAGCCGGATCAGTTTTATACCTGATTTTTGATACAGCCAGTACAGCAAAACACCTTCGGCGGCCCAAAACAGGGTGATAAAGTGGCCATGCAATTGTATGGGTGCAGTTAATGAGATAAAGGTTAATGTGATGCCTATCAACAGGTAAAGGATATTGATCTCGGCTCGCTTAGTTCTGAATAGTATGAATGAGAATAAGAGGTTTAATGCTGCAATGCTTGCCGAAAATAAACCGCGGAATTGCTCATCATGCATCATGGTGAGTAAATACAGGCCCGTGCTGAAATAAAGCGCTGTATTGATCAGCAGGATACTAAAATCAGATGTGATGAATCTCTTGTTCTCCCTGATATTGTATGCGATATTGATGAGGAAGAACATCAAATATAAAACAGTAATATAAGTAAAGCTGATTTGATAAGCGCCAACCGGTAAAGTATAAACAATGCCTGCTAATACCAGCACCGTTAAACCAAATGCCGTAATATTTAATATCCGCCATGCTTTAAAGTAGGCGATAACCAATAAGCCTGCATTTAAAGTGATGAGGTAAATAAACAAAGCGTTATAATTCGCACTGCCATTACTCACCATAAAAGGGCTCGACATACCGCCTACTAATGCTATTACTGCCAATTCCTGCTTATCATACAATAAAGACAGTGCGACTGCAAAACAAGTAACGACAATTAATATAATGAATGATACCGTTTGATTGAATAAATGGAACTCATGATAAGCCAGCGTGATGGTAAAGTAAAATATGGCCAGCCCACCACCAACCAATACCGAACTAAATGCCTTATAACTGTTCCGCAAACGGTGCGCTATAGCTATCAGTATGCCGCCACATAATATACCTATACCAACTCTGCCCGCCGGGCCTACCCAATCATTATCGATAGCGTACTTAACGAAAAAGCCGATTGCTAATACCAGTATGGCAATGCCAATTTTGTTGATCAGGTTTTCGCCGATGAATTTTTCCAGGTCGGGGTATCTTTCAAAAAAGGAAAGCCGGGGTTCTTCAATTATTGGTTCATGAACATGTTCAAGTTGTTTTTTAATATCGGCGAAAGGATCTTTAATAATCTCCGTATGACGTTCAATTTCCGGTTCTTTTGGTTTTGGAGGGTGCGGAGGCGGCAGCGGCATTTCGGGCGCTTTTTCTGCTGCCGGTTTTACAGTATGATCTGCCTCATGATCAGCCGCTGTTTTTTTATTCTCTACAGTAGGCTGAGGCACATTAAGCTTGCGTATCATATTCCCCAGGTCGAATATCCTCGATTCCAGTTCCTCTAGCTTGCTATTGAGCCTGTTATTATTGGCAATTAGTAAAACAATGATGATGATAAAGAAAGCAACGTATATAGCATCCATAATTGCGGGTTTGGTTCACTAAATATAGATGAATAATTTAGAAATCATAAGACGCTACACAAATCCGAAATCGAAAATCCCGATTCCGAAGTCAGATTAACCTTTGATTACGCGCTGTATTTCATCCAGTTTCATCAATGCTTCAACCGGGGTTAGTGTGTTTACATCAAGGTTATTCAGGGTATCGCGGATCTTCACCAAAACTGGGTCATCGATACTAAACATCTGCATTTGTACAGCCTGTTTTTGCACCTTGCGGATACTTTCCTTTATATGTTCGCCGCCTGTGCGCTCGTTCTCCAGCTTTTTAAGGATATCATTGGCACGGCTCAATACCTTTTGCGGCATACCTGCCAATTTAGCTACGTGGATACCGAAGCTATGCTCGCTACCGCCCGGCACAAGTTTACGCAGGAAGATGATCTGGTGCCCCACTTCTTTTACCGATACATTAAAATTCTTGATACGGTTAAAGGAGTTACTCAACTCGTTCAGTTCATGATAATGTGTGGCGAATAATGTTTTGGCTTTCGCCGATGGATGATTGTGCAAATATTCGGCAATGGCCCAGGCAATGGAAATACCATCATAGGTTGAGGTGCCTCGCCCGATCTCATCCAAAAGGATCAAACTCCTGTCGGATATATTATTGAGGATACTGGCCGTTTCGTTCATCTCCACCATAAAGGTTGATTCGCCCGATGATACGTTATCTGATGCTCCTACCCGGGTAAATATCTTATCAACCAAACCAATATAAGCTGCTTTGGCGGGTACAAAACATCCCATCTGCGCCATTAGTACAATTAACCCGGTTTGCCTTAACAATGCCGACTTACCCGCCATATTCGGCCCGGTAATGATGATAATCTGTTGTGATTCGGAATCGAGGAATACATCATTGGTGATATACGTTTCACCCAATGGCAAATTCTTCTCAATAACCGGGTGGCGGCCACCTTTTATATCAATTATCCGGCTGTCGTTTACTTCCGGCTTAACGTAATAGTTTTTAATGGAGATAGTGGCGAAGTTAAGCAATACATCCAAACGTGCCACCAATTGCGCGTTTAGTTGTATCGGCTTAATATATTCGGCAAGCGAATACAACAGATCGTTATACAGCCTTGTTTCAAGCGCCAGTATCTTTTCCTCTGCTCCTAATATCTGCTCTTCGTATTCTTTTAATTCAGGGGTGATATAGCGCTCCGCATTTACCAGTGTTTGCTTACGGATCCAATCGGCCGGCACTTTATCCCGGTGACTGTGTGTTACCTCCAGATAATAACCAAAAACGTTATTAAATGATACTTTTAATGATGGTATCCCGGTTATTTCCGCTTCGCGTTTCTGTATCTCCAGTAAATAACCTTTACCGCCAAAGGCGATCTTGCGTAAACGATCAAGTTCTTCGCTGATCCCTTCATTCATTACGCCGCCTTTAACAATCATTACCGGCGGCTCGGAATGGAGTTCCTTTTCTATTTTATCACTAATGAGTGTGCATGGATTAAGCTGCTCACCGATAGCTTTCAAAGGCAAACTGATGGAACTTTCACATAGATGCTTAATGCTCTCAATTGCTTTCAAAGCTTTTTTAAGCTGACAAACCTCGCGCGGGTTGGCCTTTTGCAGACCGATCTTTGAGATCAATCGTTCCAGATCACCTATCTGCCGGATATATTGTTGTAATGTTTCCCTTAATTCTTCCTGTGCTATAAGGTATTCAACTACGCCCAGGCGGTCGTTAATAGGCTTAATTTCCTTTAATGGCATCACTATCCACCGGCGCAGTAAACGTGCCCCCATTGGCGAACAGGTATTATCCAGTACATCAACCAAAGTAAGCGCATTTTCATTGTTTGAGCCAACCAGTTCCAGGTTTCGGATACTGAAGCGATCTATCCAAAGATACCGGTCTTCCTCAATCCTTGATATAGCCGAGATATGCTGAAGATTCCTGTGCTCAGTTTCATTCAGATAATGTAACGCTACGCCGGCTGCCACAATACCCAAATTCAATTTATCAATACCGAAACCTTTTAATGATTTTACGCCGAAGTGTTTTAACAACGTTTCATTAGCATAATCGCCGCTGTAAGGCCAGTCGTCGAGCGTGTAGGTATAAAAGCGGTCGCCGTAGGTGTCTTTAAAATCGGAATTGCGGCTTTTGGGATAGATCACTTCGCTCGGCCCAAAGCTTTGCAATAGCTTATCAATATAATCACTATTTCCCTGCGCGGTCAGGAACTCCCCTGTTGAAATATCAATCAGCGCTATACCAATGCTGTTCTTTTCAAAATATAGCGATGCCAGGTAATTATTGCTCTTTTGGTTGAGTATGTTATCATTGATGGCTACACCCGGCGTTACCAGTTCGGTAACACCACGCTTAACAATGGTTTTGGTAGTTTTCGGGTCCTCAAGCTGGTCGCAAATTGCAACACGTTGTCCTGCCCTTACCAGTTTTGGCAGATAAGTATCAAGTGAGTGGTGCGGAAAACCGGCAAGTTCGGTATGTGTAGAGGCCTCTTTACCACGGCGTGTAAGTACAATGCCTAAAATCCCTGCGGCCTTAATGGCATCCTCTCCAAATGTTTCGTAAAAATCGCCCACGCGAAATAGTAGTAAAGCACCGGGGTACTTAGCCTTTATCACGTTGTACTGTTGCATTAAGGGCGTTTCTTTGGTAGCGTCTTTTGCCAAGCGGTATACTCCTTTTTAATAGGTGGGTAAAGTTAATGCATTAGGCGGTGTTTAAACATATTGTTGAAAATTTAGGCAGATGTGGATTGTTGCTCTTACCCACTTAAAGCTTTTGTGTCACGAAACAAGTAAAACAAATGGCATGAGCAACATCACAACAGTTAAACAAATTAACCTATATGACAAATAGTAACTCATCCATTATAATTTCAATAAACATTAAGAAAATTAAAAACATCAGTAAATAAATTAAGTTATGTTTGCAAAATTCACAAGTAAACAAGCTGTGAATTAGTATATTAGCAGTAATGAAAACCTCAACCTTTACACTATTCTTAGTCTCTATAGTTCTGTTTTTTTCGGCTTGTGCGCTGGACAAACCCGTATTACCAAAGAGTACAACTTCAACAACCGGCACTGGCACAACAGGCACCGGAACTACAGGAACTGGTAGCGGAACAAACACCGGCGGTTCATCAGGCTATTATTTTAAGGGCACACTTGCCAGCCAGGCATTTGATTGGGAGGTAAGCAACGATAATCTTTCAAACTGGATCACCGGCTCAGAATCGTCATTGTTCGTTTTCGAAAAACAGGAATCAGGCCCGCTGATTGCCGATTTTGGTGCGGCGGCAAATAATCAACAGCCAGAATTTCAAATTGAATTTTACCGATTTACGGTTGATTCTGCTGCATCGGCACAAACAAAATCTACTGCATTTAATAATTTTATTAAGCCGGGATCATGGAGCCTGGCAACAACCTATGGTTTGGTTGATAGTACAAAAACTTTAGTAATAGATTATACAGATGTTAACGGCACTAAATATTATAGTGCCGGGCCGCAACCTACTAAAACGGCAAATATTATATCTGTTACATCAGTGCCTGCTGATGCAAACGATAATGAAAGTTTAAAAATAAAAATTGCTTTTACCTGCACATTGTATGCAACTGATGGATCTGGCAAAACAATACAACTCAATAATGTTGACGCGACAGTAAGGCTTGAAAATCTTTTATAAGTTTGCCCGGCTTAATCATTCTTCATATTTTTCTAAACAATTAATGACGGTTTGTTGTAATATATAAAAATTACAACCGATGAAACGTTTACCAATTTTAGCATTTACAGTTCTATTATTTGCCCTTTCAGCCTGTAAAGGCAACCCTTCCACAACATCAGGCGACTCAACAGGTACCGGCGCTGTAGGTGCAAGAGTACCGGGTGATACCAGCAGCGATACCACACGCCGGGGCCCTGCCATCGGGGCTGATGCAAAAGATACAGCCAAAACTCCCAGAGATACATCAAGCAGATAATAATGATTTTAATGCCACACTACTCCTGCTAAATATCTTAATTAATAGCTATTTCGATTTAAAAAGTGTGTTTCTGTTTAACTAAGGCACTATTTTTTAAAATCGTTCGTTTAACTGGCATAATATATTTTTTAGCTTAAAGTTTAAACCCCGAAACTACAAGCAACTCTACCGTACATTCTCATAATTCCATATTTTCATATTCATAATATTATGATACTTTTTTGAAAATATGATAAAAAGCTAATCCACTAAATCAAAAACTTGCTCTATAAGTTATAGAGTAAACACAATTGCAATGTTATTGCATTAATCAGCCTTATGAAGATATTATTTAGCTATCTTAAAAAATACAAGTGGACCGTACTGCTTGCTTTACTAATGACAGCCATAAATCAATGTTTTGCATTGTTTGACCCGCTCATTACAGGTAAAATAGTTGATAATTATATTGTTAAAAGAGACTTATACTCACACGATGAATACCTTCGGGGAGTATTAATGCTCATCACCTATGGAGTTGGTGCCGCGCTGATATCGCGCATAGCTAATAATTTTCAGGATTATTACACCATTACAGTTTCACAACGCCTGGGTGCCGATATGTATGCCGATGGCATGAAACATTCACTAGCCATCCCTTACTATGATTTTGAAGACACCCGCAGTGGTGAAAAACTGGGTGTACTGCAACGTGTAAGAAGCGATGCCGAAAACTTTATAAAAGCATCTATAAATGTAACATTTATGGCTTTTTTCGGGATAATTTTTGTAGCTGCCTATTCTTTTTTAATCAGCTATAAAGTAACAGTAGTATTTGTACTTTCGGTACCTATAATTACTTATTTAAGCTGGACGTTATCAAAAAAAATCAAGGTTATTCACCGGGCAATTATATTAAAAACATCAGTACTTGCGGGCCGTACGCATGAATCATTAAGAAATATTGAACTGGTAAAAAGCCATGGTCTTGCCGACCAGGAAATTGAACGCTTAAATACTACAACCCATAAAATTTTAAGCCTGGAAATTGTAAAAACCAAGATCCTGCGCTTTTTAAGCTTTATACAGGGTAGTACAGTAAACGTTGTTCGCAGCGTAATGGTTATGGTTCTGCTAATGCTGATATTTGATAAAGAAATATCTCCCGGTCAGTATTTTAGCTTTTTGCTTTATTCTTTCTTTCTTTTTGGGCCTTTGCAAGAATTCGGGCATATGGCTTTAACCTGGCGCGAGGCACAAATATCCCTGGGTAATTTTAAGCGGCTTATGGCCATGCCGATAGAAGTAATACCTGCCGAACCTACTGAGATCAACTCAATAGTTCATATTGAGTTCGATAATGTGTTTTTTAAGTATAAACAAAGTAACCGCTATGCGCTGAACGGTGTATCCTTTCATGCTGAAAAAGGTGAAACAGTTGCATTTGTAGGACCTTCCGGCTCAGGCAAAACCACTTTAATTAAGCTACTGGTAGGTTTATATAAACCCATGCAGGGCGAAGTATTGTATAACCAAACATCATCAAACGACATACATCTTGATGACTTGCGGCGAAAAATTGGTTTTGTAACCCAGGATACACAACTGTTTTCTGGAAACATAAGAGATAACCTGCGCTTTGTTAAACCCAACGCTACCGACGAGGAGTGCTTGGATGCACTTAATAAAGCCGCCTGCCAATCATTGTTAGCAAGGGCTGAAGACGGACTGGATACAATGATAGGTGAAAGTGGTGTAAAAATATCAGGTGGCGAAAAACAGCGCTTATCAATTGCAAGAGCCTTGCTACGCCAGCCAAATGTGCTGTTATTTGATGAGGCTACCTCTGCATTAGATTCATTAACGGAGGAAGAGATCAGTAAAACTGTGCGTAAGTTATCCGAACTGAAAGACCACATTACCATGATCATAGCGCACAGACTATCAACCATTATGCATGCCAACCGCATTTATGTGTTAGAGAATGGACATGTTATTGAATATGGGTCACACGAAGAACTTATCAACTTAAAAGGATTATACTATGCTATGTGGCGGCAACAGGTTGGCGAGCGCAAACTGCATGAGGAACTCAGCGCCTTCACCCGCAAACCCGATCAGATACCCATTATTGCCGGTATACCCATTAATCCAAATAGTTAATAACTAAAACGGGCGCTTATGTAAGCGCCCGTTTTAGTTATGTAGCCACGTGAACTTATATTGAGTTATAAGGCAGTCTGGCATAATTATATTATTATTTCACTGTCCCCATAAATAAACAATTTTGTGCATATCAGGCACTTAATACATTTATTATGAACATATATGGGTTCTACACGCTTAGGAACGGTTGTTGTACTATTAAAATACACATTTATTAAAAAAGACAAACCATGAAAAACCTGAAAGTATTAGCGATAGCATTGATCGCTACATGTGCATTTGAGTATGCCATAGCAAATACAGGTAGCCCTGTAAAAAGTAACAATATGAAAATTATAGCGGTGAGAGATACGGTGCCTACTACCCCAAAACCGATCCCGACTCCTGTACCAACTCCAATGCCGACACCAGCCCCTACACCTACTCCAAACCCAAGTCCTACTCCTGTTCCCGCGCCAACACCAATGCCAACACCGGCACCTACGCCTACTCCAACACCTCCGTCACCAACACCAAGCCCAAGCCCTACCCCGCCAACTACACCTCCTTCACTTTAAGTAATAAACATATATGTTCCACAGGCATCATAATCTTAAAAAAGAATATGATGCCTGTGGCAATTATAGCTAACTTTTATTTAATTAGCTGCAACAGCACTATTCATTATCGCTTTGTAGTCGTCAGTTTTCCTGATATTATCCAGATCCTCATCAGCAATTATGTATTTTTTTGAGTAGCCTTTATCTACTGCAATCTTTAAATAGATATTCGCTTCATCAGGCTTATTCATTAATGAGTATAAACAGGCAAGATTATAATACGCTGATAATTGACCTGAATTTTCTTTCGCGTTTAACAAATTGTTTTTCAAAATAGCTACGGCCTGCTCGCTATTTCCGGTGTAAAAGGTCGAGAAAATATAGTTGACAGATTTTTTTGTAGTATCAAGCGCCAAAACCTTATTAAAATCATTTAAGGCGAGACTTTTATTGTTCAGCTTTTTTAAATATACCTTGCCCCTGCTAAAATAAGGTGAAGCACTATTTGTGTCCAGCGAAATCGATCTGCTGCAATCACTTATCACCTTATCAAACTCTCCTAAAAAGTATTCGTTGTCGGCAATACAAAAATAAATATAGGCACTAAACAATCTATTATCTTTTGCAAAATCCAATACTTGCCTATACCTTTCAACACTTTTTGCATAATCGCCGTTTTGCGTATATGCTATAGCCTGATCATAATAAGCATTCCTGTTGCTGGGGTCCAACGCTATAGCTATCGAATCATCTTTTATGGCCGGAGTTAATAAACTTTGCCAGGTTTCGTTTACCGCACGGTCATCATATAATTTAGACATATCGGTATTACTATCCTGATAATAGGCCATAGCTTTAGTATAATCATCAGCAGCTAACAAATAATCGCCATTGTAATGATAAGATGCGCCTCTGTCCCAATAAGCCCGCCTGTTCTGATCATCCAGTAACAGCGCGTAAGAAAAATCATTAATAGCACTTTTATATTTTTTCAATCCGTTTTTCGCTTTGCCGCGATCAACATATATTTCAGCCACTCTTTTTTTATCGCTTTCGTTTGAGTTGTTTATCGCATTTGTATAATCATCTATGGCTAACACATATTCTTTACCTGCTGAATGTATATTGCCCATTACCCAATGAGGCCTGCTTGAGTATGTATTTAGTGATATAGCTACCGAATCGGCAGCTTTAGCTTTTGCTAACTCCTTAATTTGTAACTCGTCTGATGCTACATTGCAATATAGTTTTGATAATGAATTTTTATTGCCAGTGCCGGTTATCAGGCTTATGGTCTTCAGGTAGTCGTTTATGCCCAGCTGAAATTCTTTTTTATAATTATCATACAAAACACCACGACTCCAGTAAACATTAGATACTGTTGGGTTTAGAGTAATTGAAGATGTATAACTGTTTATAGCCTCATCGATCTTTTTTAAGCTATCCTGACTTAAACCTAGTTTATAATACAGTTCGGCAGTAACAACTTTATTGGTACCGGCTTTTTTTATGGCACTATTGTAATTATCAATAGCCTGTTGAAATGATCCTGCCGCAAAAAACACATCGCCTTTATCCCGATAGCTTTCACTGGTTTGGCCAAATAAATTACCAGTGCATATTATTAATGCCATAGATAAATAAAAAGTTGGAAATACGTTACGCATTTGATGGTTTAAGGTGGTTTAAGGTATAAAACTATTTATAAGATAAATATGTAAAAAAATCCATGTTCAACAAAGAAGGCCTGTAACTTTATTGTTCACCACACGTCTTATAATAAACATCAATTATGGATTCATCCCTTATTACCACGAGTACCAGCTTAGAAGGATATCGTATTGTAAAACATTTAGGCGTTGTGCGCGGTATAACCGTACGCAGCCGCAGCGCGCTGGGCAATATTGCCGGAGGGTTTCAGTCGCTTTTTGGCGGCCGGCTTTCTATTTATGTTGAACTTTGCGAAAATGCCCGTGAAGAGGCTTTTGTATTATTAGCGCAGCATGCACAGGCATTAGGTGCCAATGCTATCATTAATATGCGTTACGATGCCAACGAGGTAATGCAGGGCATTACCGAAGTATTGGCATACGGAACTGCTGTAATAGTTGAGAAAATTTAAGGCCTTAGCTGGCCTTAAGATGATCGTTTTTGTGTACCGGGCCTTTTTCAGGCGGCGTTGAGGTAATTTCGCCAAACTCATTAACGTAGGCCATCATGCTTTCAAGGCTGCCGTCGGCTTGGTTTTGCTGGCGTTCCAGCTTACGTTGTTCTTTATCTTCTTTCTTTTTTTGCCTGTTTTTTTCAAGCTGTTTTTTCATGAATGTTGCCTGCGATTTTGCCATAAATTATTTTTATTAGTTATAAAAACTCCGTTTAACCGCTGTAACAATGTTTCCTGTTTGATTAGACGGAACGGGGCAAAAATCAATTTCGAGGGCGGCAACAGGATGAGCAGCTAAGGAAAATGGTCTGATCAATAAAGAAAACGGTTAGCTGGTTAAGCTATAGAGGAGTGTAAATTATATCCTGTTTATTGCAAATATACGCATTTTAAGGCAACATCCCTAATATTACCCGGGCCTTTACCCTATTTAAAATACGATAGTGGTATCTCTTTCCACATGCCATGAGCCAGGTGGCCTATAAGCAGTTCATACACAAGATACACAGGCCAAAATATGTAAGTAATGAGCAATACAATAAGGCTGTGGTTATAATACCAGCTTATCATTAAGGAATATAAGCCTAAAAGGAAGTATAGTATGCTTGAATCTCTTTTATCCATTTTAATGCGTATAGGGGTTTAAATGTGAAATTACACTTTTTTCCGAAAACAAATAAACTGCATTTTTTTTGAAATCGGGCACCGCTTAATGTTTGGTTAAAGTAACCATTAACTTAAAAATATGTTAATTACCTATAATATGTTAATAATTTTTGGTTGAGTTTATATATAAACTAGTTACAATAAACTATGTTTGTTAAAACAAATGTCCCCAACAGGGGTTAAATTAAAAAAACAATTTAAACTAATTATGGCAACACCACAAAGCGGCGGTATTACCGCCTATTCTGTAAAAACAAAAACCAAGAATGTACCTATGATCGATCCGGTTATTGATGTGAAATCAGGAAGGTATATTGCAACTGGTAAAGACAGTGCAGGTAACAAAATGGCTGCAATTATGAGTAAAGCTACAGCAGAAGGTCATATCAGCAGCGGCAATGCTAAAAAAGGTTCGGGCTGGTAAGATATTTCTCTTTTAATTATAATAGCATTGTTGCCTGTAAAAGGCCTCAATGCTATTTTTTTTACATAATAGCGGCCTTCCCCATATTTATACCCATCAATGGAAGGCTCTCATTCAAAATCAAATCATTTACCGTACTAAATTAACTTGTTAGGCCGGTTAATTTATACAGACCGGCCTGCACTAAAATTGCTTTTGTCTACATACAACAAAGCACTAATCCTTCGTTGTTGGCTATCAATATTTTAAACACTTTACACTAAGCTTAATTGTAAAAAAAGTGTTAAAGCATGTTAAACTACTTATGCTGTGCTTTTAAATAGATATATTTAACCGCTATATATCTTTTATTTCAATACATTTTGATGATTTTAAGAAAACTTCTACTTACTGCCTGTTTATCGTTAATTGTAGCATTATCCGCGTTTGCGCAGGATGATAGCGTAGCATTAACAACTATTATTTCAAAAACCGCAAAATTTGCCACAAATTATCCTGTTGAAAAAGTTTATCTCCATTTTGATAAGCCTTATTATGCGGTGGGCGATACCATATGGTTTAAAGCCTATGTAACTTTACAGGATCATCAATTATCGGCATTAAGCAAAATTGTTTATGTTGATATGATCACTAATCATGATTCGGTAGTACAATCCGTACGCTTGCCTGTTGTAAACGGTGTAGCAAATGGCAGCTTCGTACTTCCTCAGGTTTCATTTACTGAAGGTAATTATCATGTGAGGGCTTATACCAACTGGATGCGAAATTTTGATCCGGCTTACTTTTTCACAAAAAATATAACAGTAGGCAACACTGTTGATGAGAAAAACCCGGTGAATACACACATTTCATTCGTTAATTCATTATCAGCTGGCAGTGAAAAAATTGATGCTAAAATTATTTATAAAGATCAGGATGGTGTTGCTTACATTAATAAGAAGGTATCGTGGAAAGTGCAATCTGATGATCAAACAATTGACAAAGGCAAGGGTACTACCGACCAAAATGGTGTACTTAGCCTAAGTTTTTCAAGCAACAAACAAGGCTCATTCGGCACAGCCGACCTTGTTACTGATATTGAGTTGAATTATAAAAAATCTATTTCTAACTCATTTTCATTAAAAACGGCAGCCATACCAAAAGATGTGCAATTTTTCCCCGAAGGTGGTAATATTATAAATGGTATCCGTACAAAAGTTGCCTTTAAAGCTATTAGTTCAAACGGTTTGGGTGTTGAGATTAAAGGTACTGTAACTGATAATGACAATAAAATTGTAGCAAATTTCGCATCTCAGCATTTAGGCATGGGCTTGTTTGTACTAACACCTGAAACAGGTAAAAGCTATAAAGCAAATGTAACTTTCCCCGATGGTACACATAATAGTTATGACCTGCCAAGGATAATGGATGAAGGTATAGATCTATCAGTAAACAACAGCAATCCTGATAGTTTGAACCTTAAAATATCCTCAAATCCTGATTTTTTACAGAAATTTACTGATACACGCTTTTATATTGTAGCCCAAAGCGGCGGAATAATTTATTATGCCGCGCAAACCAACCTGCATAGTTTAACTTATTCTGCAGCAATACCAAAGGCAAAATTCCCTACAGGTATTTTACAGGTATCACTCCTTTCATCTGAAGGTGATCCGTTAAGCGAAAGAATAGTTTTTATTCAGCATAATGACCAGTTGAATGTCGCCGTGAATACTGATCGTCCGTCGTATACCCAAAGGCAAAAGGTTAGAATGACCATGACCGTAAAAAGCAAGGATGTGCCTGTTTCCGGCAGTTTTTCATTAGCGGTTATTGATGAGAGCAAGGTACCCTTTGATGAAGATGCAGAAACAACGATTTTATCAAGCATGCTGCTAACCTCTGATCTGAAGGGTTACATTGAAAAACCAAACTACTATTTTAACCATGTTGATGATACCAGGGTAGCCAATCTGGATATTTTGATGCTTACCCAGGGCTATCGCCGTTTTACTTATAGTGATATCGTTTATGATAAAAACCCATCTATTTATTTTTACCCCGAACAAGGAATAAATATATCGGGTATATTAAGGGCAAGTAATGGTATAGCTGTGCCTCGCGGTAATGTGCATTTAACTATTCCCGACAAGATATATTATAAAGATGTAATTACTGATCCATCGGGTAATTTCCTATTCCAAAACTTAACGTTCCAGGATTCATCACAGGTGATATTAAACGCTAAGAATAATACAAATGGCAAATTCATGGAGATAAACGTTAATGCTGATACTTATCCGGCGTTACAAAAAAATGTAAACTCGCCTGATAATGTAGCCAATATTGATAGCATGCTCACCACTTACCTGCTCAATACCAAAAAACAATATGCAGGCAACCGGGTGCTTAAGGAAGTGGTTATTAAGGCAAAAAGTGAAGTTAAAAGGCCAAGTCACCTGGATTATTCATCATTAGTAGGATTAAGCCCGCAGCCCGACCATATGATAGAGGGTTCTCAGCTTGACGGGTGTAACGTATTGCTCGATTGCCTTAAAGGTGCAGCATTTGGCCTAACCTATGATATTGATGACTTTTATATAAGCCGTGATTATATGCAGGGTAACAAAAAAACACCTGTGCAGGTATATTTTAACGGCATGCCTGTTGAAACAAGCTATTTGAATAATATCGACCCCAAGACTGTTGAATCGGTTGAGATATTTTTAAACAACGGTATAACCAATATAGGTGCTATGAACAACACAAAAGGCGTGTTGGTTATCAACTCCAAAAAGGTGCCTAAGGGCGAAAAGATTAGCCTTGCTGATTTAAAAAATCTTATTCCACAGAAAAACCTGATCACTATCAGCCCTATGGGATATGGCAAAGACCGCCAATTTTATGTGCCGAAATACCTGGTTGCAAGAACAGCCATGGAAGTTCCTGATTATCGCACTACTGTTTACTGGAACCCTAAAATAATAACCGATAAAGCAACAGGCAAGGTTTCGTTTGATTTTTATAATTCAGACGGAAAAGGTACCTATAAAGCCGTTATTGAGGGCCTTGATATTGATGGAAATATAGCACACTATGTTTACCACTATAAGGTAGATTAAAGTAATCTTCACCAAACCAAAAAGGGCGCTGTACTATGTACAGCGCCCTTTTTGGTTAATTAACCTGCTTGAATTGTTATCCGTTCAAAATGCTTTTTACATAAGTGCAGCTTTTAGTAATGCTCACATAAGGATCAATATCAGTGTAGTTTTCCTGCTCTACAATAAAATGCTTAATCCCACCTAGCTTTGCATAACCCATAATTGATTTAAAATCAATAGTACCATTACCCACTTCGGTATTCTTTTCATGGTTAGCTTTATCCATATCTTTTATGTGGAAAGCAAAAAACCTGCCCGGGTGTGCTTTTATAATAGCGGTTGGATCCTGGCCTGTGCGCACTACCCAGTATAAGTCCATTTCCATGCTCACTAATGACGGATCTGTTTTAGCTAATATGGTATCATAAAAAGTAGTTCCGTCAACAGGCTTCCATTCAAAGTTATGGTTGTGGTAGCCCAGCTTTAAACCGGCTTTTTTACAAAGTTCGCCAGCTGTATTCAGTTTATCGGCAATGTTATTAAAATCGCTGACGGTTTTTATATAGGCATCATTAAGGTGAGGCACTATTACATACTCCATCCCGGTGATATTGGCTGCTTCGATGTAGCTTTGCAACTCATCAGTTTTACCGGCACCTAAAAAACTATCAAATTCAAAATGCCCGCTTGGCGTACTCAAACCGTTATCTTTTAACAGCTTGCTGAAATCCTGCGCGCTCAACCCCCAAAAACCATCGGCTTTGCTATAACCAAAAGGCTCTACTTCCTTATATCCGGCAACGGCTACTTTTCCTATTACGCCTTTTACATCTGGTTTTATCTGGTCACGCAGACTGTACAACTGTAGCCCTACTCCTTTATTTTTTCCCGCAGCTTTTAATAGTTCGGGAGCTACCATTAATCCTGCCGATACAAGCCCGGCCTGTGTTAAAAATGTTCTTCTGTTAGTCATATTAATTGGTAAATGTTTATTGGGTATAGAACAAAGAGTCAGGAATCAAGAGTCAGGATAAAATTGAAGCTTCCTGATTCTTGACACTTAACTCCTGACTCTTTAATAATAAATTAAACTCCTACTTTCCAGCCTTCTCTGTATTCTCTTTTTACAAATCGGTTTACATCATCAAAGTTGGTTACACGCATAGCGTTATTATCCCATTGCAGGGTAATGCTATCGCCGGGGTAGCTAACACCTTTGCCATCGGCATTAGGTTTTTGTATGCTATGGCCCCTGATAGACAGGTTAGCCATTAATAATGCCTCAGTTAATGGCCCTGCCAGTTTAAATGGTGAACTCACGTCATCGGGTTTACCTGCAAGTGCAGCTTCAACCCATTGCGCGTAATGGCCATTCTCACCGCCCGGCACACGTTTAATAGTTTGTGGAACGTTTACTTCCTTAGTACGTGATGTTGGCAACAATTGCGGATTAAGCGAATAAGTACTTGCCATCATTTTGCCTTTGGTACCAATAAATAACATACCATTGCCGTTATCGCCAAAATCTTCATTCGGGCCTAATTCTGCAGGTCTTTCCGGTTGTATACCACCATCCATCCAGTGTACAGTAACATCGCCTTTTGTTTTTTCAGTTTTAGGATATGTAAGCGTTATATGGCTTGATGGAGGACAGCTATCAGGATAATACGCTTTGTTAAAAGGTCCTGTATATACTGTACCTATGCTCGACTGTACATTTTTTACATATTGCAGATCAAGTACACGAAAAGGAGCTTCCATTATGTGGCAACCCATATCGCCTAATGCGCCGGTTCCATAATCCCACCAGCCGCGCCAGTTAAAAGGAGCTATGCCTTCCATATAATCTCTGTATTTTGCTGTACCCAGCCAAAGATCCCAGTTCAACTCTTTAGGCACCTCGGCTTTTGGCGGCCAATGCACACCCTGAGGCCATACCGGGCGGTCTGTCCAGCAATAAACGGTATGCACATCGCCAATTTCACCTGCATCATACCATTCACGTAGTTGCCTTACTCCATCGTTTGATGAACCCTGGTTACCCATTTGCGTAACCACTTTATATTTTTTGGCGGCTTCGGTTAAAGTGCGGGCCTCGTAAATATCATGTGCCATTGGTTTTTGCACATACACGTGCTTACCCAACTGCATAGCCGAAAGCGCAACAATAGCATGGTTATGGTCGGGAATTGATACTGATACGGCATCAAAATTCTTTTGATCCTTTTCCAGCATTTCGCGCCAATCGCTATAAAATTTAGCTTTAGGGAATTTTTTTACAGTATTAGCAGCGCTGCGGGTATCAACATCACATAAAAATGCAATCTCGGCCTTGCCGCTGGCATAAAAATTAGCAATATCACTATTTCCCTTACCTCCAGCGCCAACTGCTGCTATTATAAGGCGGTCGCTTGGTGCTGTATAGCCCTTGCCGCCTAATACATATCGTGGAACTATCATTATGCCTGCAGCTGCTATTGAACTGCTTTTAATAAAACCCCTGCGTGAAGGGTTTAATGGAGAAGTACTTTTTTCCTCGCTCATAAAATATAATTTGGTTGTTTTTTGTATGGATGATATCTATAATATTACCAATAATACAGGTTTATCAAACATAATAAAATAATTAGAAAAAAGCATTTAGCTACAAATATGTTACTCAATATCCCCACCTATTCATAACCTTCAAATCCAACTTTGAACATTCCAGCGGATCCATGCCCTGGTACTCTTCCTGTTCAATAATAAACTGTGAAGTCCCCCCTGTTTTACGTGCTTCTTTTAGTATGTCTTTCAGCGGTAATATACCCTTGCCGAGTACGGTATTCTCATATTTTCCGCTCGCATTTTTAATCTGATCCTTTACGTGCATCAGTTCAAACCTGCCGGGGTATTTTTTTATATAATCAAGTGGCATAGCGCCTGTTGGGTACATATTGCCAATATCCATTTGCTGGGCCACTAATGCACCATCAGTATTATCCAGCATTACATCATATAAGCGAACACCGCTGAATAGTGTTGTAAATTCAAAATCATGGTTATGATAGCCAAACTGGATCCCCTGTTTTTTACAGAGTTCGCCACATTTATTAAACACATTCATAAATTTTTTAAACGCGTCAACATCGGTTAACAGGTTATTATCCAATCCGGGGCTAATCAGGTACTTCTGCCCTACTTCAGCGGCATCGTCAACCGCTTGTTTCCATTCATCAGTAAAATCATTATTGGCAGCATCCCAGTGTTTCTGTAATAGTGTTACATGCCCGCTGGTCATATTTAAATGTGTATCATCCAATATTTTTTTAAAATCCTTAACCGTGTAACCATAAAACTTACGATCGCTATAACCGGCATGCTCTATTTGGAAATATCCTATATCTGATAGTTTTTTCAATGTACCGGCAGGATCAGCATGCATGGCATCGCGCACGCTATAAAGCTGTAGCCCGAGCCGTTCAATTTTTTTGGGTGATGCAAACAGATGCCCGGGCATAAAAGCTGCACCGGCCGCTAATACCGAACTGTTTCTTAAAAATATTCTTCGTGAATTTTGGTTCATCATTATTTAGCTATTGGATATACCGGGAATAATAATTTTGAATTACTTACAAAAGCGATGTGCTTACTATCAGGCGACCATGATGGTGTATTGATTGTACCCTGACCGCCATATAAATAAGCGATAACTTTTGATGGGCCACCACCTACAGGCATTACCCTTAAATAAACATGCCTGTAAAATGGATGATCGCCTGGCGACACTTCATTTTTATTAAAGGTGATAAAAACTATCCATTTACCATCAGGCGATACATGTGGGAACCAATTATCATAATCATCATTAGTTACCTGCGTTTGTTCGCTGCCATCAGGTTTCATGCGCCATACCTGCATTAAACCGCTGCGTACCGAGCAGAAATAAATATATCTCCCATCAGGTGTGTACTCAGGGCCGTCATCAAGGCCAGGGGCTGTAGTTAATCTTACCTCCTCGCCTCCGGCTGATGGCATACGGTAGATATCATATTCATTGTTCCTATCGCCACAAAAAACCAAATACTTACCATCCGGCGACCAGCCATGCATATATGATGGCCCTATTTTATTCATCCGTTTAGCATCACCGCCCTTTGATGATAAGGTATAACCTATAGAGCCACCTTTTTCGCTATTACTGATCGCCAGCATTTTGCCGTCGAAAGAAAGCACGTGATCATTATTGTTATCTTTGGCTACGCCCGTGTTAAGTACCGCAGGTGTGTTTGTAGCCAGGTCGTATTTATAAAGCAGACCGTTACAATTGTATATTAATGAGTTGCCATCCTTTGTCCAATTTGGGGCCTGTAACGATTCAGGTGATTGGTAAATGATCCGGCTGTTTTGTGTTTCCAGGTCGAGGATATGTATGGCACTGCCAATATGTTGCTGATAACCATTTTCGCCATTGGCGGGCACAACAATACGTACATTATGAAACAAGGCCGATTCAGTAACATTTGAATTGTGGGCGCATACAAACAGCCCCACATAAACCTCATCACCCAGATCAAGGCTATCAACCTGTTCAGTTACAAAAGTTTCGCCGTTATGGGCTACGGACATGATATAGGTGTTACCTTTTCTTTCCAACTGAATAATATCAGCCGAGGTTATTTTTGATTTGATCTCTTCGGTAGTTGCGCCGGTAGTACGCCTGTATTGTAATGAAGTTAATCCATCGCCATGCACAACGGCGTTGATATGTTTTGAATCTGAATCGAGTGACGCACGAACCATCCAGCCCATTTTGCGGTGCAATTCGACACCTTTACCTATAAAGGCAGCATTGGTGGTAAGTATAAAATCACCTTTCATTCGTTTCCACACAAAATGAAAATCATCGTGATTGGCCCAGATATTTTGGCCTGAGCCTGATATTTTATATTGCTGTACAGTCGGGTCATAGCTTACGGTGCCGGCAGGTTTAACGCTACCAACATCCGTTTGCCCATCGAAGATCCCTAACGTTGATTGTGCATAGCTATTATTAAAAAATAGCGCAAGCGAAAAGCATAAAAATAAGTAGCTTAGTTTTAATCTCATATAACTGGTTGATTTGTAATTTAGGATTCACTAAGTTAACTATTCCATTGGTAAAAGGTATAGTGTTTTTTTATCCCAATGTTGTCTTTTTCCGCCATAAAACAAAAAAGGAGATGTGCTTTACATCTCCTTTATATTTATCAGCCATTGATCTTTTCTTACAGATCGGCAACTAAGGCTTTTTTAGCCTCTTTTGCATAAGCTTTGGCTGCCACCTTAGCCGCAGCAGGTTCAGCACAATAAGCTAAATAAAATTCTTTTTTTGAGTCGCGATAATGACTCACTGCCCCTATCATACTTAACAATTTTATATAGCACCAAGCCAAATCGAGTTGGTAAGGCTTAAAGCCTGAACGTGCGCTTTTAGGATATAAGTGATGATTATTATGCCACTCGCCTGCAACATAACCCGGCCAGATCTGGTTTATCGACATATCTTCACGGTTATGGTCGACACCATCACGGCGTTTATCTTCGCCTTTACCGTGGCCCTCATAATTGTAAGTACGTACACCTACCGCCCAAAAACCCGCAGCGCCAAACATGGCACATACCAATCCAAAGCCTCCCAAAAGATAAAATGCTGCGAACCAAAAACTCCAGTTTAATATCACGCTGATAATTGTACGCGCAGGTGAAGCCAATGTGCCCCATTTTTGATATTCCACATAACTATTGGTATTTACACCTGTATGGCGCATTAAATTAACGCATTTGCCATAGTTCTTTTCCGTCATGTTACGATTGATCGGCTGATGATTTACATCCGCCAAAAAGCAGTATAAAAAGCCACCTGAAGCATTATAAGGATCACCGGGTTGATCAGATAATGCATGGTGCACGTGGTGCGATATGGCATAGATCTCTTCAGGAATAATTTTAAGGGTAAGATTCTGGGTAAAAAAACGCCAGAATTTATTGCTGAATTCGTAAGCGCCATGTGTACAATAACGATGGTGCCATATGGTACCATGTGTACCCATAACTATCATGCTATACACAAAAGCTGCTATCAGCAGTTTAAATGAAAAATACTTAAAAATAAAAAGGAATAAAAATGGAGCCAAACACAACACCATGAACCAACTCATAAATGAAAGCCAGTTTTTTTTGTTTTTAAAGATGTTTAGCCGTTTAAAGAACTCTTTTAGTATTTGATTGGAACTCGGTTCCGAAAGGTTACCACACTCATCTTTCCACCCATACGAGGGCGGTTCCAGCACACTGTCTAAGAAAGCCATTATTTTTTTGAAAAGTTAGTTTATAATTATATCAGGGTTCAGCTTGTAAGGTATATATAATTTATTGAAGCGAAGAAAATATCTTAGAACCCTAAAGAATAATGCGAGGGGAATAATATACTGCCAAAAACCGAAATAAAATCTCTTACTTTATTAGAACGATACAATAATATTAAAAGTATCGCATTGTCATAATAAATTCATATTTATATTATGCTGTTACTGTGCAGCGTTCTCCGGCAAGCAACAATTTGCATTGCTCGTAGTCGTTAGGCATCCGTATAGCGTCAGACTCTTTCCGGTAGTTTTGTTTGAGTTCCTTACGGCGCTTAGCTTCTAAAAAACGCCTTACATCTTCCCTGTTTTCAAGTATCAGTCCGGGAACTTGCACCAGGTTATTATCTTCATCCTTGGCCACCATAGTAAAGTAGCTGGTATTAGTATGTTTTACGCTATTAGTTTTTATATCTTCTGATATCACCCTTATCCCTACTACTAACGAAGTATTGCCCACATAATTTACCGATGCCATAAGCGATACCAACTCACCTACCTCAACGGGCTGCAAAAAGTCTACGGTATCTATCGACGCAGTTACACAATAATTGCCCGCGTGTTTGGCCGCGCTAACGTAAGCTACCTTATCCATTAATGACAATAGTACGCCACCGTGTATCTTACCACCGAAATTGGAATAAGATGGTATCATTAATTCGGTGATCACTGTTTCGGAAAACCTTACACTTTTATACGGGAGTTCGTTGGTTTGGGCTGCCATAGCTTTCAATATTAATAATGCACAAATTACTCATCATGAATTGTATTATTACAATATTTATTACACATTGCATAAAATAGCATAGATAATATCTATATTAATAAACTACAAACCGAACTAATATCTGTGAGAAAATATATTCTGCTTACTATTACCCTATTTTATATAGGCACTTGTTTTGCCCAGGATACCGTTAAAAGTAACCGGGAAACTATTGACCAAAAAAACAGACTGACGGAAACCGTTACAGAAACCTATAAAGTATTAAAGGCCGACAAAAAGACCAAAGAAGGCTTATACACAGCTATATATAAACGTAAAACAGCCCTTGCAGTTGGTAGGTATATTGATGACAAACGAGCAGGCACATGGCATTTTTATGATACCAATGGTCAGCTGGTTGAAAATTTTGATTATGACAATTTAGATTTGCTGTATGAAGAGCCAATGGACAGCCTATCGCAAACTAAAATAGTGTATAGTTTTGATCATAAATTTACAGATAGCGACCGTGTTACCCGACCTTTGAAAATAGGCGGCAGATGTTTTGGTTTTATCCCCTATTTAAAAGTTTACACACTTTCTGAGGACCTTTATGGCATTAATTTGTATACAGCAGTTGCTATTTTAGAAGTGCTGGTTAGCCCGGGTGGTCGGTTGGCCGATTTTAAGGTACACATTCATTCAAATGGATATGAAAAGGTAACCAGCTTTAGTCCTGAACTTATTGCTGAGGATGATAAAGTATTTATACCGGCAACGCTTAACCATAAGCCCATCCTGTCGCGCATATTTATAAAATGCCGATTAACCAATTATGGGGAATTGGATGTGGATTGATGGAATTAAAATAAAAAAAGCGCCATTGCGAGGAAAGAAGCAATCCCTAACTATACAGGGCGTACCTGCTAAATTGGGGATTGCTTCTTTCCTCGCAATGACGCGGGATTATCTTTTTAATATTATTTATTAGTGCGCATGATGGCCGTCAGCTCCGTGAGCGTGGCCATGTGACAATTCTTCTTCAGTTGCCGGGCGAACATTCAGGATGTTACCTTTAAAATGTAACTCCTGGCCAGCCATTGGATGGTTAAGGTCAACAATAACAGCATCTTCAGCAATAGATACTACCTGTCCCTGAAAACGGTTGCCATTATTATCCTGCAGAGGTATTATGCTGCCGATTTCAGGCACATCGGTACCTTCAAACATTTCTTTAGGCAGGTTAGCTACAGCTTCTTCATCGTATTCGCCGTATGCATCCGCGGCAGATAATTGAAAATCATAGGCATCTCCGGTTGAAAGAGCACTTAAGTTTTCTTCGAATTTTGGAAGCATCTGACCTGCTCCGAATAAAAATGTTAAAGGCTGTTCTTGAGTAGCGCTCTCAACTAATGTTTCAGTGCCATCCTGATCTACATACAGATCATAAGTTAACGACACTACGTTTTTTGGTGCAATTTTCATTATCAAAAGTGTTTTTACTATATAAGTATATTCGAATTAATTTGTTTCAGGGCATCATTAATATTATCAACCGGCAAACTACATGTTTTATCTTTACATATATAAACCTGGGTTGTGCCATTAAACTTATCCTGCAACAAAGGTAAACTTCCTTTTGTACCTCCCAATATTATTTTGTTGGGGATGTAATTATTTTCTATTTCTATGCGGAAAGCCTCGGCATTTTCACCTGTTATGGCTATTTCATATACCCCAAAAACCTCGTTAAGTAATAATGAAGACCAGTTTGAATAAGCAGAGCCATACTTAGCCAGATGTGGTAAAATGTTGCGCAGTAGTTGTGCCGAAATATCCAGGTATTCCTGTTCATCAAACAATAGCCCCAGTTTCCTTAAATTATGCGCCATAACCGAGTTTGATGCCGGTATAACCCCATCCATGATCTCTGATTTCCGGGCAATCAACTGTTCATCCTCATCGCCTGTAAAATAAAACGTACCTGTACCCTCCTCGTAATAATGTATAATGGCATAATCAACCAGCATTTGCGCGTTGTTTAACCATTGTTCATTAAAAGTAACCTCATATAAGGCTACCAACCCATCAATAACATTGGCATAGTCATCCAAAAAAGCGATGGAATCATTGTCCTTGCCCTTGTAAACGCGCGATAACCTGCCATCGGCGTTTACCATATTAAGCATGATAAATTCGGCATTATCTAAAGCCATTTCCAGGTATTCAACTTTATTAAAAGCACGATAAGCATCACAAAGTCCTTTCAGCATTAGCCCATTCCACGAGGCTAAGATCTTATTATCTAATCCGGGCCTGATGCGGTTTGCTCTTGCTTCAAATACCTTTTTTTGGGATGCCTCCACATTGGCTACCATATCCTCCAGCACTACTCCCAGTTTGTTGGCAAGGTTCAGGTCTTTATCCTTCCTGAATAATACATTGGTTTGCTCTTCTTCCCAGTTCCCTTCATCCGTTATGTTATAATAGATGCAAAACAGTTCAGCATCATTACCCAATATTTCTTCTATCTCAGCTTTAGTAAATGTATAAAATTTACCCTCCACACCCTCACTATCCGCATCTAGTGCACTGTAAAATGCACCCTCAGGCGATGATAGTTCCCGAAACGTAAATGTGATGATATCATCTACCACTTGCTTATATAGTGGTGAACTTTTCCAGGTGTAAGCTTCGGAATACAGACCAATCAGCTGTGCATTGTCATATAGCATTTTTTCAAAATGCGGTACATGCCAGCGGCCGTCAACACTGTAACGTGCAAAGCCTCCACCTATATGATCGTAAATACCGCCAAAAGCCATTTTTTTAAGTGTGAGGCTAACTATTTGGGCGATTTCGCTATCGTTCATTAAATAGGCATAGCGCATCAAAAATTGCCAATTATTGGGCATTGGAAATTTTGGTGATGATCCCATGCCGCCTTCTTCCTTGTCAAAGTATTTTTTCCAGTTATCAACTATCAGTTGTACATCATCCTTACTGTATTCTGGTTGCTCTTTTACAAAGCCGATAGACTCATACTGTTTAATCCCTTCGGTTAGTCTAACCGCATACTCATCAGCTTCAGTTGGCTTTTGTTTGTAGAAATCAGCCAGGTTAAAAAGCAATGATGTCCAGTCGTTTTTACGGAAATAAGTTCCTCCATAAATGGGCCGTTGATCGGGCAGGCAGATACAGTTTAACGGCCAGCCGCCCCTGCCGCTCATTAGTTGTACGGCGCTCATGTAGATCTGGTCAATATCAGGGCGTTCCTCCCTGTCGACCTTAATACAAACAAAATATTCATTCATCACCGCCGCCACTTTCTCATCCTCAAAGCTTTCGTGCTCCATTACGTGGCACCAGTGGCAGGCAGAATAGCCAATACTTACCAGTATCAGCTTGTTTTCGTCTTTAGCTTTTTTTAAAGCTTCAGCACCCCATGGGTACCAGTTAACGGGGTTATTGGCATGCTGCAATAAATAAGGCGATGTGGAATTGGCGAGATGATTCATATAAATTATTAACAGCTAAAGTGCAATATTTAAAGCAATTATAACATGTAAAAGTTTTCAGATCGGGGATAAGTTTTTAACAATAAAATAGTAAATGCAAATTACAGATGTGTAACTTATCTCTCAGCTTATAAATATGCCGATATAGAGATTAAGGAAGAATTAATGGATCTTGCCGATTATCCCAGAAGTAAATAATCTCAACAATATTGTTATTTACTCTATAAAACATTGAACAGTTTTTATGAAGAACACATTTTCTTAGTTCAATATTTTCTACGACTATTGGATATAAAAATGGAGATTCGGTTATATTATCTAAGGAATTTGAAACCTTATCTTTGAATTTCTTTACAAATTTATCGCCCCATCTTTGATTTAACTGGGTGATTATTTCATCAAATGTAATTGTAGCTTTAGGAGAAAATCTTATTTCAAAACTCATTTATTTGAAAGATGTTTTTCTTTAAACTCCTTTAATGATATTGTTTGGCCATTTTCATGCTGTTTGATACTCTCTTCAATACCCTTTAATACATGAGGGGGAAATGTATTAGGTTGGGGTTCAAATTGGATATTTAAGGCTTTTAAAAAAGCTTTAACGGTTTTCAATTGTTCAGCACTTTCAGGATGTATCAATATAGATTCCATAATATCAAAAATACGCATCACGATAAACAATTCAAAAATATATTAATCTGCTCGGGTTCGGTTTTTGTATCATCCTTGTTAACAAATCTTTAATAAAGATTAAATTTTATTATTTTCGCCGCTTTAATTGACCCAAATGCTATTTATAAAATTCAAACACCTGCTGGCTGGGTGTGCCGTGTTCTTATTGGCCGCCAATACTTCGTCAGCCCAATCTACCGATTCTTCTAAATACGATCACAACGATATCTTCGGTCCTATTACCTGGCCAGTTACTAGTGGCAATACGCGTTCAGCAAACGGGCAACCGGGCGAAAACTACTGGCAAAATCGTGCTGATTATCTTATTCACGCTACTTTAACCGAAGGCAAACAGGATACAACCATTACCGGTGACGTAACTATTAACTATACCAATAACAGCCCCGATAAACTGGATTACTTATGGTTGCAACTCGACCAAAACTTATTTAAACCCGATTCGCGCGGTGCAGCGGTAACCCCTATGAGCGGCGACCGTTTTGATGTAAAAGGGTTTAATCGGGGTGGCTATCATATTGAATCTGTATCAGTTACCTATAAAAACCAAACTTATACAGTTACACCGATAATAACTGATGCACGCATGCAGGTTAGGTTAAATACACCGATGGGTGCAAAAGGTGACAAGATAACTGTAAAAATAAATTACAGCTTTTCTATCCCCATGTATGGAGCCGACCGTATGGGCCGCCAAAAATTTAAACAAGGATATGTTTACGAGATTGCGCAATGGTACCCACGCATGTGTGTTTATGACGACGCTGAAGGCTGGAACACCTTGCCTTATATGGGCTTAGGCGAATTCTTCTGCGATTATGGCGATTTTGATTATTATGTAACCACACCTGCAGATATGCTGGTTGTGGGTTCAGGCGACTTGCAAAATGGCGCGGCTGTGTTAACACCTACCCAACAAAGCAGGTTAGCCGAAGCGCGCAACAGCGATAAAACTGTAATGCTGATAAAACCGGAAGAGGTTGACCAGCCTGCAACCCACCCTTTTAAAGGAATACTAACCTGGCATTTTAAAATGCAGAACAGCCGCGATGTATCATGGGCTGCTTCAAAAGCATTTATATGGGATGCGGCAAAAGTTAATTTCCCATCGGGTCGTAAGGGTATAGCTATGTCGGCCTACCCTGTTGAAAGTTCAGGTAATGATTCATGGAGCCGCTCAACCGAATACTTAAAAAGCAGCATGGAAATTTACTCGACTGGATTTTTTGAGTACCCATGGAACTCTGCTACAAGCGTATCTGGCGTAGCATTAGGCATGGAATATCCCGGTATTATTTTTTGTTTGAATGATTTAAAGGGTAAAAAACTTTGGGGAGATATTACCCATGAGATTGGTCACAACTGGTTCCCGATGATTGTGGGCACCAATGAGCGTAAATACATGTGGATGGATGAAGGTTTTAACACCTACATCAACGTTTACGCGACAGACCGTTTTAACAATGGAGAATATAAAGACACTGCCAAAACAGCCCAAAAGGTTTTAAAAGGCTACAGAAAAAGCACCGACCCGCTGATGACAGCGCCGGAAGCTATCGGGCTGCATGATTACGGACAATACTATGCAAAAACTGCATTAGGTTTAGAAATACTGCGCAATGATGTGGTTGGACCTGAGCGTTTTGACTATGCTTTCCGTGAATATATTAAGCATTGGGCCTTTAAACATCCGCTGCCTTATGACTTTTTCAGGGCGATGAACGATGCTACCGGCGAAGATCTGAACTGGTTCTTTAAACCGTGGTTCTTCACTACATGGAAACTTGATCAGGCCATACAATCAGTTGAATATGTGGACGATGATGCTGCTAAAGGTGCTATCATCACATTGGTAAACAAAGGAAAATTAGCTATGCCGGTTGTATTAAAAATAACCCAGGCTAATGGCAAAACAGAAACCATAAATTTCCCTGTTAATATTTGGCAGCGTACAGGCGAATGGCAGTTCAAATACCCATCAACCTCAACTATAAAAACTATGGAACTTGACCCTGAACATGATTTGCCGGATACAGACCTGAGCAATAACGTTTATTACGCTAAGTAAAAAGAATCAAGATGTAAGAGTCAGGAATCAAGAAATAGAGGAACTTTCCTATCTTGATTTCTGACTCTTTATTTTGACTGCTTTTCCCATCTTGACTCCTGATTCTCAATTCTTGAATCTTTTTCCCATCTTGTTTCTTGATTCTTTTTTATAGATTAGCTTAACAAAAACATAATACCATCTACCATGACTATCCCCATCTACCAGGCTGATGCTTTTACTGATAAACTATTCGGCGGCAGTCCGGCGGCTATTTGTCCGTTAACGGAATGGCTGCCTGATGAGATCATGCAGAAAATAGCCGTTGAGAACAATCTTGCCGAAACCGCATTTTTTGTAAAAACTGAAACCGGGTATAAATTAAGATGGTTTACACCTGAATATGAAATAGACCTTTGCGGACATGCGACCCTTGCATCAGCACATATTTTATATACCGAACTGGGCTATAATGAGGAAGCTATTCATTTTGAAACCGTAAAGGCCGGCACTTTGCATGTTAAAAAAGAAGGCGATAAATATACCATGGATTTTCCATCCCGCCCTCCTATCCATATAGATGCGCCGAATGGCTTAATAGAGGCACTTGGCGAAAAAGAACCCGTTGAAGTATTACGCTCAAGAGATTATTTCCTGGTTTATGAATCGGAGGATGATATCAAGGATCTGTCGCCTGATTTTTTTGCCCTATCAAAAATGGATACCGTAGGCGTAATAGTTACCGCCCCCGGTAAAGATGTGGATTTTGTATCACGATTTTTCGCTCCCGGCGCAGGTATTCCTGAAGATCCGGTAACAGGTTCGGCACATTGTAACCTTATACCTTATTGGGCCAAACAATTAGGCAAAGATAAACTACATGCTTACCAGTTATCATCACGCAAAGGTGAACTCTGGTGCGAACTAAAAGGCGACCGTGTGCTGATGAGCGGTAAAGCGGTAACTTATTTGAGGGGGATAATTGCTGTTGAGGCGAAAGGATAAAGCTAAAAGGCGAAAGGTCAATATCAAAATAAACCTTTAACCCTTTACCTTTCAGCTTTAACCTCATTTAATACCCCACCGTAAAATGCCCTTTTATATGCATCGGGTTCTCTATCTCATCAACAATCGCGATGGCATAATCTTCCATTGAGATGTGGCTTTTGCCGTTCGCGTCAGTTAGCAATTGATTACCACCTGTGCGGAATTTGCCGGTACGTGTACCGGGATAAATTTCTGCTGATGGGCTTACAAAGGTCCAGTCCAATTCATTTTCTTTTTCATAAATGGCCAAAGCTTCGCGATGTGCCAGTGAAACTGGTTTATATTCAGCCGGAAAATCCGGTGTATCTACCAATTGCAATCCCGGCGAAACTTCTAAACTTCCTGCTCCGCCAACAATTATTAGTCGTTTTACATGGGCCTGTTTTAAACCGTTAATAAGTGGAATGGCTACTTCTTTTATAGTTGAAGCAGGTATAGCTTTCGCAGGGCTATATGCCGATACCACAACATCCTGGTTAAAGGCTGCTGTTTCCACATCCTGAGAATTAAATAAGTCTGCCTTGACAACCTTCAGGTGTTCATGTATAACGGTATAATTTTCGGGGTGGCGCACTGCTGCGGTAACATCATGCGCCCGGTTTAAAGCTTCTGTAACTATGCGGCTGCCAATACGGCCACCTGCTCCAAATACTGCGATCTTCATGGTAATTATGATTATGATAGCTAAACTATTTTGGGCTGTAAAAGTTTTATTAAGCTCAAAGCACAAAGATGAAAGCTTAAATATATGAGCAATCGCCAACAAAAATCTTACATTTTTACCTTTCAGCTTTACGCTTTCGTCTTTAAGCTTTTCTCCAAAAATTATTTTAGGAATTCACTTTTTTATGACTAATTTGAAAGTTCGGAATTTTTCGAACTGTTATAATTTAAATGCAGCTTACATCTTTAGAAATCAAGGGGTTTAAAAGCTTTGGCGATAAGATCACCATCAATTTTAATGAGGGTGTTACTGCTATTGTGGGCCCTAATGGCTGCGGAAAATCAAATGTGGTGGACTCTATCCGCTGGGTACTGGGTGAACAAAGTACCCGGATGCTCCGTTCGGAGAAGATGGACAACATTATTTTTAATGGTTCAAAAAGTCGTAAGCCTGCTAACCTAGCCGAAGTATCGCTCACTTTTGATAATACAAAAAATATACTCCCGGTTGAGTTTTCGCAGGTTACACTAACCCGTAAGCTATACCGCAACGGCGATAGCGAATACCGCCTGAATGATGTTCAATGTCGACTAAAAGACATTACCGACCTTTTTTTGGATACCGGTATCGGCTCTGATTCTTATGCTATTATCGAGCTGCGGATGGTTGATGAGATCATCAGCAATAAAGAAGGTTCGCGCCGTAATTTGTTTGAGGAAGCATCGGGCATATCAAAATATAAACTCCGTAAAAAACAAACTTTTGCCCGTTTAAAAGATACCGAAGCCGATCTGGAACGTGTGGAAGACCTGCTTTTCGAGATTGAAAAGAACCTGAAAACACTTGAGAACCAGGCTAAAAAAACGGAGCGCTATTACCGCATCCGCGATCAGTATAAATCACTGAGTATTATGCTGGCCTCGTTCAGGATAGCCTCATTCAGTGAATCACTTGCCCGGATAGAAGAAAAAGAGCAAATTCAGATGACTGAAAAATCGGGCATCGCGGCGCAGATAGATACGCTTGAGGCAGCATTGCAGCAATCAAAGCTGGATAGCCTGCATCAGGAGAAAAACCTGTCCATACAACAAAAAGCTACCAATGAGCATGTAAGCAAAATCCGTGCTTATGAAAGCGAGAAAAAGATAAAGAACGAACAGTTAAAATTTCAGCAGGATAAAGAAGCACGGTTGAGTGAAGAACTGGAACGCGACCGCAACCAACTGAATCACGTACTGTACAATATAAAACGCCTCTCTGAAGAGAAAATGCAGGAAGATGAAGCGCTGCATACAGTTCAATCTAAAGTTGCCGATCTTAAACAGGCTGTTGATGAATTGCGTTTGGATCAATCAGCATCGCGCAACGAACTGAATGAGTTAACCGGCGTAAATAACCGGTTGCAAAACCAGGTTTATAAGGCTGAAAAGGATTTGGAGATCTTGCAAATACAACAGCAGGCTTTGGAACAGGAAAGCCAGCGTAACATGGAGGATGCCACCAATAAAGAGGCGGAACTCTCCCACTTTAACCAGGTTGTAGCCGAGTTACAGGAACGCACTGAAACCCTCGAAAACGAATATAAAGTACTTGTTGATTTTGAGCAGCAGTTAAAAGAGCAGCTGATAGATATTGACGAGCAATTAAGCACGGTAAAGGAAAGCATTATAGCCGATAGCCGTAAGCTGGATGCCAAGCAAAACGAATACAACCTCACAAAAAGTATGGTTGATAACTTGGAAGGCTTCCCGGAATCGATCCGTTTTTTAAAGAAAAATGCCGACTGGTCGAAAAACGTACCTCTGTTCAGCGACATACTATTTTGCCGTGAGGAATACCGGGTAGCTATTGAAAACTACCTGGAGCCATTGATGAACCACTATGTGGTAAGTAATTATGATGAGGCGATCAGCGCGATAAATCTGCTAAGTAAATCGGCTAAAGGCCGGGCGCAGTTTTTTGTGCTGGATAGCTATAAAGATGAATCGCGCGTAGTTAATGATTTTGAAAGCGGCGTTGCCGCTTTGCAAGTAGTTGAGGTTGATAAACTTTACCAGCCACTATGTAATTTCCTGCTGAAGAATGTTTATTTGGTTGATGACAGCAGCGACCAGGTATTGAATAATGCCGCCCTGCCCGATGGTATTGTGCTGATAGGCAAAAGTGGTAAGTTCAACAAATCGAAACATACCATGGCTGGCGGTTCTGTTGGGTTGTTTGAGGGGAAACGTATCGGTCGGGCCAAGAATTTGGAGAACTTAGCTAAGGAAATTAAGCAGTTTGATACCCGCATCAATTATTCAAAGGAAGAATCCTTAGCCCTGCAAAGCAGATCGGCGGCGTTAAAGGCATCCGGCAAAGCCGAAGAGGTAAAACAAAAACAACAGGAACTAAGCAGGCTGAATACCGAACTGATCACTGTTAAAACCCGGCAGGAACAATATCAAACCTTTATTACCAATAGCCTGAACCGCAAAGACGATATCGCCAAAAAGATCAGCGGTATTATTGAAGAAACAGCCGCCCTGCGCCCCGAACTTGCGGAGTTAAAAACACAAAAGCAGATCCAGGCTGAACTACTGCTTGAAAAACAGGCCATATTTAATGAACTGAATGAGCATGTAACCGTACAATCAAATGCTTATAACCAGGAGAATATCCGTTTCCATCAACAGCAGAATAAGGTTTCGGGGCTTGTAAAAGATCTCGATTACCGCGAAACACAAAAGGAACATCTTGAGGTTCGCATTAAGCAAAACGCTATTGAGTTTGAAAAAGTAAAGATCGCCATACAGGAAAATCTGCAACAATCGGACTTGAATGATGATGACCTGATTGAGATGTACACCCAGAAGGAAGAACTGGAAAAAGCTACCCAGCAAGCTGAGCAGGAATACTATGCATGGCGCGGAAAAATAACTGAAACAGAGAACGAGATCACCGATCTGCGCCGCAAAAAGGATAATGCCGCCTTTATAGAGAATGCGCTGAAAGATGAGCGTAACACTTTAAAACTGGAACTGAATGCACTGAAAGAACGCCTTTCGGTTGAGTTTAACGTAGATATTCAGGAACTAATAGATACCGACACAGCCGTTACCGAAAGTGAAAGCGAGTTACGCGAAAAAACCGAGAAGCTTAAAAAGCAGATGGATGATTTCGGTGCGATAAACCCGATGGCTGTTGAGGCTTATAACGAGATGAATGAGCGATACCTGTTCATCCAGGCGCAAAAGAAGGATCTGGCTGAAGCAAAGGCATCGTTATTAGCTACAATACAGGAAATTGATGATACCGCTAAAGAAAAATTCATGGCGGCGTTTACTACGGTACGTGATAACTTTATTACCGTTTTCCGCTCATTGTTTAATGAAGAGGATTCATGCGATCTGATCCTGACCGATCCGCAACGCCCGTTAGAGTCTGATATCGACATTATTGCACGCCCAAAAGGCAAACGTCCCCTATCCATCAACCAATTATCAGGTGGTGAAAAAACATTGACTGCTACGGCTATCCTGTTCTCGCTATACCTGTTAAAACCCGCCCCTTTCTGTATTTTTGATGAGGTTGACGCCCCGCTTGACGACACCAACATTGACAAGTTCAACAACATCATCCGCGAGTTCTCTAAAGATTCGCAGTTTATCATCGTATCCCACAATAAACGTACTATCGCCAGCACCGATGTTATTTACGGTGTAACCATGGTTGAACAGGGAATATCACGTGTGGTGCCTGTGGATTTGAGGCAGTTAGCGGATTAGTTTTTTGAGGTGAAAGCGAAAAGACTAAAGCTTAAAGAAATAAATTCGCAGACAATCTACTTACTTTCGCTTTCGCTTTCGGCTTTTACCGTTCAGCTTTCGCCTTAAAAATCATTGGCTTAAACTTATGCTTATTTAACGCTAACGATACAGACCGCGATTGCTCCACAGAGAATGTCTTTTCTTGTGATATATTTTGAGGGAGTTTTAATGCAAATGAACCGTTCTTAACGTAATTTAAGGCGTATGACAATAGCATTTCAGTAGAATCACCAAATTCCTTTGTAATATCATCAGCAGCCGATTTACCGGGATACGTGGCGGTGCCGGGTATCATGCCCGAATAGTAATCGCCTTTACCAGCAGAATTCTCTACATATAATTGCGGCGAATACAGGTAATATTTATTTATGGGGATCGGTATTTCGCCTACCGGTTTACCATAAGTCGTACTGCCTATTAAAAATACATTTAGTTCGGGTAACAGGTTATTAATGGTGAGTTCGCTTGATGAGGCTGTTTCATTAGTCACAATAAAAAATACCCTGTTGATGTTTAATGATAACTTCTTAATAAAATTGGTCTGATTATTTACCGGTAAAAACTGACCGGGTTTAAGGCTATATTTCTTACTTAGTAATGGGTATTTATCAGCTTGCAGGTTACTGTTAAAATACTGCGTGTACATCAAGGTATTGCTCTTTGCAGCAGGAACAATCAGGTCATCCAGGTATTCAGCTGTTTCACCGGCCCCACCGCCGTTATAGCGCAAATCAACAATTAATTCGTTGATTCCGTTTGTTATAAAATAATCAAAGGCGGTATTTAATTGTGGTTGCGCATTAGCCAAAGCGGTAAAGCTATTAAAAACCATATAGCCTGTTTTATGCCCGTTACCCTGATTAAAAACCTTATAAGTTATTACCGGGTTAACCGTATAACTGGCTGTGGCTAACGAAACACTTATACTTGTGCCATCGGGCTTTAACAAGGTCATTTTAATGGTCGCACTGTAATAAACAGCATTAAGAACAAACTTCAGGTCTTCATTATCGCTATACGAAATATTAGCACTACCATTTATAGCAGTAATCTGATACCCGCGTTTTATACCAGCCAGATCAGCAGGCGAACCGGCATATACATATTTTACACGCAGGTCCTGATCGGCTATATAGGCAGGCTCAAAGCCAAAATCTCCGTTTGTGCCATTGAGTGATGCCGTTTCCGTTCCATCATCAATAAATGAATATTTGGGGATTAACGGGTTGGTTGCAAAATATTCATATGGGGCATTGGTTGAAGGATTGATCTTCAATTGTGAGATAGCAAAAATCTCGCTGTTCAAAGCATCCTGATCATTGTCGGCTGTATACGAACGGGGATCAAATGTGGAGTATGATGGTATGGCATCATTCCACAAGTAATCCTCTTTTTCGTAATAATAAATGGAATCCTTTACTTGATCGAGGGTAGTGGCAGCTTTAGTACTTTTTTCCTTTTTACAGGATGTTATTAACCCGGCAGATAGTATAATGATAAAGAAAAATAGTTTTTTCATATACAAGGGGTTATATACTAAGGCAGAAATAGTTTTCTTTACGAAAATAAGGTTTAAATCTTAATCTCTATAAAAATTGTTCGGCACTCAGGTAATCTATACCGCATGCCTGCGCGCAAAGCCTGTCTTCCTTAGCATTTTCAATCATAACTATATCCTTTCGCTGTAAATTATGCTCTTTTAATATCAAATGGATAATATCAGGTTCGGGCTTTGGTAAGGTTTCATCAGCAAAATAACATACCAGGTATTTTTCAAGTCCGTGCCATTCAGTTTGCTTTATCTTGTTGAGTTGCTGTTCGGGGTTACCGTTGGTTACAATGAATAACTTTTTGCGGTCGACCACTATTTCCTGCATCAGCTCCAGCATATTCTGAAACAGCAATAACTTTAAAGGCAGTTTAGCAGTCAGTAGTTGATTATCAAGGCTCGCACGGTACTTTTCATCCAAATGAAATCTTTCCTTCACACAGTCAAAAACTTTGTCCTTGCCTTCAGTCTCATAAGTTGATGTCATTAAGCCGAGTACGGCTTTTGCATCATGCAGTTCGGTATATTCAATCAGGTTGGCAAACAAGTAATAAACCTGGTATAAGTAATCCTTTTCAGGATAAAGCACATTATCCAGCTCAAATATGAACGCCGTTTTGCGTTTGTCGATGTCTGTATATTTCATTGTAAAATTAAACCACTGTCATTTCGAACGAGGTACAAAGAGAAAACTTCAGCAAATTCATAGTCCGCATGCCTGGTGTATAAGATCCCTCACTATCGTTCGGGATGACAAATTTTTATAAATTTTGATAAACAATCTCAATCCCATACTCAGTAAACAACTGCTCCGATTCCTTTAACAGTACCGCTTCTTCTTCCCGCAGAACATAAAGTGTATCTATTTTTTTATCCAGGCAAAGCGTTAGCATCTCGTGCATGTAGGAAACAGATTTCGGATCAGGCAGCTTAACCATCTTTCCCGATTTTACCATTATTTCAGGCAATTCCTGGTAATCGCCCAAAAGAATGCTCCAGGCGTTTAATTTACTTTTAAGCTGATAGGCCTCAGCCGAGTTTGCCGCTGTAATAAGTACGTTCACTATTGGGTAATTAAGCCGTCCTTCATTAAAACTTTACGATCAGACAATGCCGCCAGATCTTCATTGTGCGTAACGATTACAAAGGTTTGATTAAACTCATTTCGTAATTTCAGGAACAGTTCATGCAATTCACGCGCATTTGTTGAGTCGAGATTGCCCGATGGTTCATCCGCGAATATTAATGCCGGGTTATTTACCAACGCGCGCGCTACGGCAACTCTCTGTTGCTCTCCGCCTGATAGTTCATTGGGCTTATGTTTTAGCCTGTCGCCTAGCCCCAGCAATTCCAGTAACCCGGTCGCACGTTTTTCCGCTTCCGATTTTGATTTCCCTGCTATAAACGCCGGAATACACACATTTTCCAACGCATCAAACTCAACCAATAAATGGTGAAACTGAAATATGAACCCAATTTTAAGGTTTCGAAACAGACTCAGGTGTTTGTTGCTTAACTTATTCAGTTCCTGATCGGCTATAAATAGCTGACCTGAATCGGGCCTGTCTAAAGTTCCCAATATATTTAGTAACGAACTTTTACCGGCACCGGATGCGCCTACTATGGTAACAATTTCACCCTTCTGCACTTCCAGGTCTACCCCCTTTAGTATTTCAAGCTGACCGTATGATTTATGTATCGATTGCGCTTTAAGCATGGGCGAATTTAGTGATTAGAGATTAGTTAACCAGTGATTAGTGAACTTTTATAGTTGTTTATCATTTTAAAATTAATCTCTAACCACCAACCTCTAATCACTAAATCCCCCTGTAACCAGATTAATACTCAAATTAATGTAAAAACAATGCACTTATATATTGCCACTAATTATTGTTTTTGAAACAAAATCGTAGTTTTACCGCAAATTCTTTCGAAAACATGAATATTCACGAATATCAGGGTAAAGCCATTCTAAAAAGCTTCGGTGTTAGGGTTCAGGAAGGTATCGTTGCTGATACTGTTGAACAAGCTGTTGAAGCGGCTAAAAAATTAAAGGACGATTACAACTCAAGCTGGGTTGTTGTAAAAGCACAAATACATGCCGGTGGCCGCGGTAAAGGCGGTGGCGTTAAATTGGCTAAAAATTTAGACGAGGTAAAGGAAAAAGCAGGTGCCATTTTAGGCATGCAGCTGGTTACCCCGCAAACCGGACCTGAAGGTAAATTAGTTAGAAAAGTATTGGTTGCCCAGGATGTTTACTACCCTGGTGAAAGCGAAACCAAGGAATTTTATATCAGCGTATTGCTTGATCGCGCTAAGGGCCGTAACATCATCATGTATTCAACCGAAGGTGGTATGGATATTGAAGAAGTTGCACACTCAACCCCTGAACTGATCCACAAAGAAGAAATCGACCCTAAGGTTGGTCTGCAAGGTTTTCAATCACGTAAAATTGCCTTTAACCTGGGCCTTTCAGGCGATGCCTTTAAGGATATGGTGAAATTCATCACTGCTTTATACAAAGCTTATGATGCTACCGATTCATCACAATTTGAAATTAACCCGGTATTAAAAACATCCGATAATAAAATTTTAGCTGTTGATGCTAAAGTGAACCTGGATGATAACGCCTTATTCCGTCACCCTGATTTTGCCGCTTTACGCGATACAAATGAAGAAGACCCAATGGAAGTTGAAGCCAGCAAATCAAACCTTAACTATGTAAAGCTTGATGGTAACGTAGGCTGTATGGTTAACGGTGCAGGTTTAGCTATGGCTACTATGGATATCATTAAGATTGCCGGTGGCGAGCCTGCTAACTTTTTGGACGTAGGCGGAACTGCTAACGCTGAAACAGTGAAGGCAGCTTTCAACATCATATTAAAAGACCCACATGTTAAAGCTATCCTGATCAACATTTTCGGTGGTATAGTACGTTGCGACCGTGTTGCACAAGGTGTTATTGATGCTTACCAGGAAATCGGTAACATCCCGGTTCCAATCATTGTACGTTTACAAGGTACCAACGCTGTTGAAGCAAAAGCATTGATTGATAACTCAGGCCTTAAAGTTTATTCAGCAATATTACTGAAAGAAGCTGCAGAACGCGTTAAGGAAGTTTTGGCGCTGTAAGTTTATTGGTTCACTGGTTCATTAGTTTATTGGTAATTAATGGATATAATCAAAACAAAAAGGGGAGCAAATTGCTCCCCTTTTTGTTTTATAATCAAGCGTCATTGCGAGCGTAGCGCGGCAATCCCCGATTAGCAGAGCGGCTCTGTATAGTTTGGGATTGCCGCGCTACGCTCGCAATAACGCTTTGTGAAAGATTGCACCAATGAACTAATGAACCAGTAAACAAATGAACTAATTAATAAAAGCACTTGCCTCGGTTGAATCTACCTGACTTACCTTACTGTAATCGGGCACGAAAGTATTCTCACTGCTTATGGCCATATCCATTTCAAAGTTTAGCGGGTAAGGTGTTTTTAGCAAACTGCCTTTCGGAATGTAAGGGAACAGTTCACCATAAGTCTGTATCTGATTATTGCTAACACGACGATAGATAAACATTCGGTGTATATCACAGGGATGCTTTAAGCCTGCCGCGCCTATCATTTGTATGGCGCTGCTCACCGTAGCCTGATGAAAGCTGGCTACCCTGTCCTTTTTCTCGGCAACAACCAATCCCTTCATCAAACTTTTATCTTGTGTGGCAACACCGGTTGGGCAGGTATTGGTATTACATTCCAGCGCCTGTATGCACCCTAAAGCGAACATCATGCCGCGGGCGCTATTGCACATATCAGCACCAAGCGCAAAATTCTTCACCAGGTCGAAGCCAGTCGCCACCTTTCCTGATGCTATAATTTTGATATGCTTTTTAAGATCGAAGCCTGTTAGCGCGTCATAGATAAAAGCCAATGCCTCTCGCAAGGGCATCCCAACAGAGTTAGAGAATTCCAACGGCGCGGCACCTGTACCGCCTTCGCCGCCATCAACGGTTATAAAATCGGGATAAATACCTGTAACAACCATCGCCTTGCAAATGGCTAAAAATTCGCTTTTATGGCCTACACACAGTTTAAAACCTATTGGTTTTCCTTCCGAAAGTTCACGCAACTGTTTAATAAAACTCATTAACTCAAGCGGCGTACTAAATGCTGTATGGTATGGTGGCGATATCACATCTTCTCCCATTTCCACCAACCTGATCCGTGCGATCTCAGGCGTAACTTTAGCAGCAGGCAGAATACCGCCATGGCCGGGTTTTGCGCCTTGTGACAGCTTTATCTCTATCATTTTTACCTGTGGTAATACGGCACGTTGTTTAAAGGCATCGTAATCAAAAGTACCATCCTTGTGGCGACAGCTGAAATAGCCTGTACCTATCTGCCAGATAATATCGCCGCCGGGCTGCAGATGATAATCACTCAGCCCCCCCTCGCCTGTATTATGCGCAAAGTTGCCGATCTTAGCACCGCTATTCAGTGCTAAAATGGCATTCTGACTCAATGAACCAAAACTCATAGCCGATATATTATACACACTTGCCGAGTAAGGTTGTTTACATTGCGGTCCGCCTACTTTTACCCTTGGGTCTAAGTTGAGTTTACTATGATCCAGCGCCGCAATGCTGTGGTTAAGCCATTCATAGCCATTTTCATAAACATCCAGTTCGGTGCCAAACGGGCGTGTATCATCAGCTTTTTTAGCCCGTTGATAGATCACACTCCGGCTTTGGCGATTGAATGGTGTACCGTTAGTATCGCTTTCAATAAAGTATTGGTAAACTTTAGGTCGCAGGTCTTCCATTAAAAACCTTAAATGCCCAAATACCGGGAAATTGCGGGTAATGGTATGTTTGGTTTGCAACAGGTCATAAACACCTAAGATGAAAAATGGCACAAAGATCACCAGTGACCATACTGCCGGTTTCCATAGAAAAGTCCACCCTATTAAGGCTGCTAAAATTATTATCGCGGAAAATATAAAAAGCTTACGCATGGTAACATTTATTTAATGTAAAACTAAACGTTTGTGCAGAACAAAAATGCATATTAGCCGTTAAACTTTTCACGCATTGTTGATAGATTGTAATCTTCAATAATACAATAGATGTTTAAACATATATATACTTACATTTGTATCACAAAAACAAAAAATTAAAATCATGGCAACAACAACCAAATGGGTATTAGACCCAATGCACTCAGAAGTTCAGTTTAAAGTAAAGCACTTAGTTATATCAACTGTAAGTGGTTTTTTCAAAAGTTTTGAAGGCGAGTTAGATACTGCAAATGATGATTTTTCAGATGCAAGCATTTCTTTTTCTTTAGACATCGACAGCATCGATACCAACCAAACCGCACGTGATGAGCATTTAAAATCAGCAGAGTTTTTTGATGCTGCACAATATCCAAAAATCAGCTTTAAATCAAGTTCATTCACTAAAAAAGGTGATGACGAGTACGCTCTTGCAGGCGACTTAACTATAAAAGGTATAACTAAACCGGTTACTTTAGACGTTGAATTTGGCGGCGCTGCTACCGATTTCTACGGTAACACTAAAGCAGGTTTTGAAATTACCGGTAAAATAAATCGTAAAGAATTTGGTTTAACCTGGAGTGGTGTAACTGAAGCAGGCGCGGTAGTAGTTGGTGAAGACATCAAATTACTGATCAACGTTCAGTTTGCTAAACAAGTATAATTGATTTCGGAATTCGGATTTTCGATTTCGGGTGTCTGAGTTATATAATTTAAAAGCCATTTGCGATGCAAATGGCTTTTTTCGTTTTTATTTGGCTAATTTTATAAAGCCAAATCCTGATGAAAAGATCATTTTACCTGCTGTTGTTAATTATCATATGTGGTTGTACAAATCAGGCAAAAACACCATCAACCAAGCTTTCAATTCATAAAGACACAGTTTTTGCAGACGATGAGGATAGCGTTGTTATAGATTCCAATGTTGACTATAAACTAACACAGGGAGAAATAAGGTGGATCAAAAATTCGCATCCTGAACTAACTGCCAACATTACACTTCAACCCGATATCAGCTATCAGCAACAGCACGATATTAATTTTAATAGTGAAGTTGGACAGGATAATTATTATTTATTGTACGCTTATTTACTAAAGGATAAAAATGTTGGTGTAAAATCAAAGGAAGAACGAACAAGACTGACAGGCATTTACAATGACATAAATTTCATATTTAACAAAATAAACAACGGAGGAACTTATTATAATCATCATGATTCACGAATACCCGCTTACACGGAATATTCGATCTATCAAGGCAAAAACAATGATTACTACGTTAAAAATTATGACATCTCTAAACAAAAAAACTTATATATAAATTCCATAAAACAATTGATTACTGACGAGCTGAACAACAACTTTGATATGGCCGAAAGTAAAAAGCCACAATTAAAAAAGAAGTTGCTTGAAACAGTAAATCATATGGATGGTTTAATAACTAATACATTTTATTTAAAAATGGCACAACAATTTCAGTATTCAAATTATTGATGCCGCTAAGCAATATATGTTAATAAAGATCTACCCAGAAAACCCCAACCCAAAAGCTATTGAACAGGCGGTTGAAGTGCTGCGCAAAGGCGGGCTCATCATTTACCCTACCGATACGGTGTATGGCTTGGGTTGCGATATTACGAATCACCGGGCTATTGAAGCTATTTGCCGCATCAGGAATATTAAGCCGGAGAAAGCTAATTTTTCATTTATATGCTATGATCTGAGCCATATATCAGATTATATTAAGCCGATTGATAATACTACGTTTCGTGTACTGAAAAAGGCATTACCGGGGCCATTTACCTTTATATTTAATGCGAGCCATATGGTGCCTAAGCTGCTTAGTTCCAATAAAAAAACAGTAGGTATAAGGGTACCTGATAATAATATAGCCCGCGAAATTGTAAAAGCTTTGGGTAATCCTATTGTATCAGCATCAATAAAAGACGACGACGAGATCATCGAATACTCAACCGATCCGGAACTGATCTATGAAAAGTACCAGGATATGGTTGACCTGGTGATTGATGGCGGGTACGGCGGCAATGTCGCATCCACCGTAGTTGATTGCACCTCGGGCGACTTTGAGATCATCCGTGAAGGCAAAGGCGAGTTGGACTTATATTTGTAAAAAAGCTATTGGCAGATCAATACGCTTAAAACTTACGAAGTTTTAAAAACTTCGTAAGTTTCTTTCCACTTGTATATAATTGCTACAGATTTTTTTGTCTTTTTTTTATCCTCTTATCCCCTTTACAAACGCAGGTATCTTATCCAAATAGTTATCATCTGCCAATAACTTAACAAATGCGCTGCCTACAATTGCACCGCTGGCGTATTCACATGCTTTAGTAAAGGTGGAATTGTTGGAGATCCCAAAGCCAATAATGGCCGGATTATTCAATTCCATAGCTTTTATACGCTTATAATAATCTTCAATATTGGTTGATACATTTAAGCTGCCGCCTGTTATTGATGATGATGAAAGCAGGTAAATAAAGCTATTGCTCAACTCATCTATTTTGCGGATGCGTTCTTCAGAGGTTTGTGGCGTAACCAGGAAGATATTGCTCAGGTTGTTATCCAAAAAATAGTTGGAATACATAGCCTCATACTCATACATAGGCAGATCGGGTACTATAATGCCATCCACGCCTACCTCAGCTGCTGTTTTACAGAATTTTTCTATCCCATATTGCAGTATAGGGTTAACGTACCCCATCAGTAATATGGGAACACTTACACGTTTACGCAGATCCTTCAATTGCTCAAATAAAACATGCACTGTCATGCCATTCTGTAAAGCAGTTTCCGAACTATGCTGGATAGTAGGCCCGTCAGCCACCGGATCAGAATACGGGAAACCGATCTCAAGGAAATCAGCGCCAGCCTTTTCTAATGCTTCGGCAATATCTACAGTAGTATTCAGTTCAGGGTAACCCGCTGTATAATATATAGATAGCAGGTTATTTTTTTTTGTATGGAAAAGGTTTTGTAAGCGATTCATAAGGAAAAGTCAAATGAATGAACCAGGATTCACAGGATTTTGAGAATTTATAGGATGTTGTATCATCTTGTAAACCTTTAAAATCCCATAAATCCTGGTTACATTAAAAATTAAAATATTTTATATAAGTCTCTAAATCTTTATCTCCCCTGCCTGATATGCAGATCACTACATTATCATCAGCTTTGAATTGCATTTTTTCGAGTTGTGCTAAAGCATGGGCTGTTTCAATAGCCGGAATAATGCCTTCCAATTGTGAGCAAAGCAGGCCCGCCTGTAATGCCTCATCATCGGTAATGCTTACATATTGGGCACGGTTTATTTTGTAGAGATGCGCATGTTGCGGGCCAATACCGGGGTAATCCAACCCTGCCGAAACAGAATAAGGCTCAACAACCTGCCCGTCGTCAGTTTGCATTAATATGGTGCGACTGCCATGCAGTACACCTTCCCTGCCCAAAAATGTGGTAGCTGCCGAATGCCCGCTATCAACACCTTTACCTGCGGCCTCAACTGCTACCAGCTTAACACTTTCGTCATCCAAAAAATGATAGAACATACCCATGGCATTACTGCCACCGCCTACACAGGCCAATACATATTCAGGTAATTCCTTCCCGGTATGTTCCACTAGTTGTTTTTTAGTTTCCAGCGATATGATGGATTGGAAACGGGCAACCATATCCGGATAAGGATAAGGGCCAACTACCGAGCCTATGATATAATGTGTATCAACAGGATTAGCTATCCAGTCGCGCATGGCTTCATTGGTAGCATCCTTAAGCGTTTTACTGCCCGATGTTGCCGGTACTACCTTAGCACCCAGCATCTTCATACGGGCAACGTTGGGTGCCTGACGCACCATATCTATCTCGCCCATATAAACAATACATTCAAGCCCCATCAAGGCGCAAACCGTTGCAGTGGCTACCCCATGCTGACCTGCACCTGTTTCGGCAATTATTCGCTTTTTACCTAATTTCTTAGCTAAAAGTATTTGTCCAAGCGCATTGTTTATTTTATGTGAACCTGTATGGTTCAGGTCTTCACGCTTAAAAAATATGTTTGCACCATATTTTTCAGAATATCTTTTGGCATGATATAGTGGCGAAGGCCTGCCCACATAATCCTTTAATAACTGGTCGAATTCAGCTTTAAAACCAGCATCGTTAATAATGTTTAAGTACTGCTGCCTTAATTCTTCAACATTGGGGTAAAGCATCTCCGGTATGTATGCCCCGCCAAAATCGCCATAATAGCCTAATTCGTTAACTCCGTATTTCATTGGTATCAAATTGTTTAAGGGCAGTAAATGCCGCTTTTAATTTCTCTATATTTTTCATCCCCGGTGCAGTTTCAAAGCGACTGTTTAGGTCGACCCCATAAAACTGCGGGTGAGTGATCTTTTTTATTTCTTCCAGGTTATCCGGGCTAATGCCACCGCTTAAAAAGAAAGGTGCATCCAGCTGGTAATTGTCTAATATTCCCCAGTCGAACGTTTTGCCCGATCCACCGTGAATATCTGTTTTAGTATCGAACAAAAAGAAGTCCACTTTATCAGCATAAGCATCTAACTGCTTAAAATCAAAGTCTTCATTTAGTCCGAAAGCCTTTAACACCTTAACCCGGCTTTTAAATTCATTGCAAAATTCAGCGCTTTCGTTACCGTGCAATTGTATGGCATCAAATTTAAACTGATCTATAAGCGTATTGATATTTTCTGCCGTTTCATTAACAAACACTGCTGTTTTGGTAATAGACGAAGGCAAACCGTTCAAAGTTTCCGCAGGTACATCAGTAACAAAGCGCGGCGATGGACCATAGAAAATAAAGCCCACATAGTCGGGATTCAGCCCGGCTACCTGTTCAATATTCTGTGGATCTCTTAAACCGCAAACCTTAATTTTCATTGCTTAGTTATTGATTAAAGTTTTAAAACTATTTAACGCTTTTTTAGCCGTTAATGCTTCTTCTGCTTCATAAAAACAATCAGCAAAGCTTTTTTGGGGACAAATTGTTTTAATGGCAAGCGCAGCATTTGATAAAACCACATTGGTTTGTGCTGCGGTAGCCTCAGCATTAAGCACTTTCATAAAGATTTCTGCCGATTCACTTACGGTATGGCCGCCAGTTATTTCAGCCGGATTTAGCTTTTCAAAACCTAATCCTTCAACAGTATTTATCTTTTCACCATCAGCACTAAATGTCTTAAAATCACACGTTAATGAAACTTCATCATACCCCTCCAACGCGTTTACTATGGTATATTTCCTATCGGATTTTTGATAAAGATAGGCAAATACACGGGCAAGTTCCAGGTTATATACACCTACCAGTTGGTTTTCAGGCTTCGCCGGATTTACCAGCGGACCAAGCATATTAAAAAACGTTTTCACTCCCAACTCACGGCGGATAGGTGCAACAGTTTTCATAGCCGGGTGAAATAACGGCGCATGCAGAAAGCAGATATTAGCCTTATCAATACTATTCCTGAGCTTATCAGCATCATTTGTAAACTGGTAGCCCAAAAATTCGATCACGTTTGATGAGCCGCAACCTGATGATACGCCGTAATTACCATGTTTAGCCACTTTATAGCCCGCACCTGCTACTACAAATGATGCTAGTGTAGATATATTAAAGGTATCCTTGCCATCGCCACCGGTGCCGCAAAGGTCTACCAGTTCGCCTGTTTCAAGGTCGATGTTAAGGCAAAGTTCCAGCATGGCATCGCGAAAGCCTTCCAGTTCGTTAACCGTAATGCTGCGCATACAATAGGCCGTCATAAAAGCAGCCATTTGCGAGTTATTGTATTTGCCCTGCGCAATGTTTATCAAAATTTCTTTCGACTGCTCACGGGTAAATGTTTTATTTTCAAAAAGATGGTTTAATATCTGTTTCATATTCAATTCTGTTTGTCGTTTCGAGCGATAGTTCGAAATGACACTGTATAAGGGTATAAAAAAAGGGTTACCGCATGGCAACCCTTTTTCTGTATATGTTAAAAAAACAAAAATGGAATTGCCTTACGATTGCTCGTTTAGCCACCACCAATTGTTGTTTAATATTTTCACTGTTATTATTGTGCAACAAATATGGAAATAGTTTTTACTAAAAGCAAACAGAATGATAAATTTACAGAAGCAGTTAGTGATTTAGTGGTTTAGCGAATGAGCGATTACTATTAAATTTGCTGTACTTAATCACTAATTCACCAAATCACTCATTCACTAATTAAATAAATGTCCACTCCTCCAACCAGAAAAGTTAACCCCGAAGACGACCTTGGCTTTGGTTACCAGCCGGTAATGAAGAACCAGCCTTTGATTAATAAGGATGGTTCGCCAAATGTAAAGCGTAAAGGGTTATCCTATTTTAACACAGCAGATAATTACCATAAACTCATCACCATGAGTTGGCTAAAATTCTGGGGGTTAGTATTAGGTGCATATCTGATTGTAAACTTTTTTTTTGCGCTTGTTTATGTTTCAATAGGACCCGATGCCTTATACGGCCATCATATTGATGGTGAACTCAATCGCTTTTGGGAAGCATTTTTCTTCTCGGCACAAACCATATCAACCGTTGGTTACGGGCACATTAACCCGCGGGGAATGGCCTCAAACAGTGTTGCCGCTTTTGAATCAATGATGGGTTTGCTAGCATTTGCTTTAGCAACCGGCTTACTTTGGGGGCGTTTTTCAAGACCCTCAGCAAAAATTATCTACAGCAAAAACATAATTGTAGCTCCTTACCAGGAAAATGGGCGCGGTTTGATGTTCAGACTGGCCAATGAACGAAGGAATATTTTGGTAGATCTTAATATTGAAGTGATATTCTCTTATAATGAAGAGGTGGACGGCAAACTAGTCCGCAGGTTTTTCCCGCTTAAACTGGAACGGAGATCCGTAAGCATACTTACATTAAACTGGACGGTTGTACATCCGCTTGACGATCACAGCCCAATGAAAGGTATGAGCATCGAAGATCTGAATAAGTCGGAAGCCGGGTTCTCCGTATTACTAAAAACATTTGATGACGCTTTTTCACAAACCGTACACTCGCGCACAGCTTACCAGGATGAAGAAATAATATGGGGTGCTAAATTTAAACCTGCATTTGATCGTGCAGATGACGGCCGCATAGTACTTGACCTGAGTAAAATAAGCGATTACGATCTGGTTGAATTGCCGGAATTGGAGGTTAAGGCCGAAGCTTAATAAAATCTACTTCAGCAACGAATCTTTTTCCTTTGAGAACACATTATAAACCATCTTATCCAAAAACCCTGGGATGAATTTGCTTAAGGCAACGGTTAGTTTACCCTGCCCGGTCATGATCAGTGTGCGAGAGCGGTTTTCTACCCCATCAACTATAATTTTGGCCACTTCATCGGCAGTCATCATTTTTTCTTCGTGGAGGGTGCTTTCGCCCTGTTGCTTGCCATTTTTATCAAGTGCTGTATTACGGATGTTGGATGCGGTAAAGCCAGGACAAGCAGTTAATATGTTCACACCTGTTTTTAAAGTCTCTACGCGCAGCGCATCTAAAAAGCCGTTCATGGCAAATTTTGATGCTGAATAACCGGTACGCCCCGGCAAACCTTTATAGCCTGCTATAGATGATACACCTACAATTGTACCTTGTGTTTTGATAATTGAAGGCAAAGCGAATTTAGTACAATAAACTGTACCCCAAAAATTTACATCCATTAACTCCTTTAAAACTTTAACATCAACATCATTAAATAATGCCCGCATGGATATGCCCGCGTTGTTCACCAGCACATCAATTTTTTTAAAAGTCAACAATGTTTGTTTAATAAGCTGCTCGCACTCATCTTCTACCGAAACATCACAATGGATAGCTACAGCCCTGGTGCCGTATTGCTGCTCAAGGTCTTGCGTTATTTCACATAATGCCACATACTGGCGCGCGCCTAAAACAAGATTGGCACCGCGTTTGGCAAATTCGTAAGCTAGTGATTTTCCGATACCCGATGATGCACCGGTAATAATTACAACTTTATCTTTCAACTTCATATAACAGGGGCAACTGTGGTTGCGGCATGCCTGCTACTTTAATTTCAGGCATCTTGAATAAATATTTTAGAGCGAATATAAGCATAGCGCCATAAAAGTATTTAATAAAATGCCAGTTAAATTTAGGCAGGCGGCTATCACCTGCATTTATGATATATGTTTTAGGGAAGTAGTAATTCTTATACCCCGCAAGCCGCAAACGGTACGAAAGATCGATATTATGGCCATACATAAAGAACTTCTCATCAAACAAACCTGTTTCATTTAAAGCTGACTTGCGGAGTAACATAAATGCGTCATTTAAAAAGTCAACTTCCGAGGTTTGAAATTCTTCAACCCAATCCTTACGGTTACGATCAAGTAAGCGAGATTTTGGAAAGGCACTTGCCAGGCCAATAAGCTTAAAAAATGAGATCCATGATGGGGTTAATCCACGGTTCGACTCTGGTAAAAATCTTCCCTGCGGAGTTACCATGCGCACGCCCAATCCCCCTGAATCTGTATGGATATCCATAAATTCAAGCGCCCGCTCTAATGTTTTTTTGGAACTTATTATATCCGGGTTGACCAGTAAAACATACTCGCCCTTTGCCATGCCAATAGCCTTGTTATAAGCCTTTGCAAAGCCTTCATTTATAGTATTGGCAATAACATGAAATTGTGGGAACTCATTTTCAAGCATTTCCACTGATTTGTCAGCAGAGGCATTGTCAACTATAAAAACCTCGTAATCAATATGCTTACCAGCATCAATTAAAGAAGCCAGTGTGTGCCTGAGCATTTCACAAAAATTATAATTGACAATAACTACAGACAGTTTCATATTTTATCGTGATAGTGAATTCTCGTATGGAACACGTGTGGCTATTGACCGACCTAAAGTTAGTTCATCCACGTATTCTAATTCACCACCAAAAGCTATGCCACGAGCTATAGTTGAGATAGTTATATTGTAAGATTTTAATTTTTTGTTTAAATAAAATATAGTAGTATCCCCTTCCATGGTTGCGCTTAAGGCAAAGATCACTTCACGCACCTCATTTTCCTTCAGGCGTTCTACCAAAGTATCCACCTCCAGGTCGGACGGACCTACCCCATCCATTGGCGATATTAAGCCACCCAAAACATGGTATAAGCCATTATACTGATTAGTATTCTCTACGGCCATTACATCACGTGTATCTTCAACCACACATATTAAACCGTGATCTCGTTTTGGGGCCCTACATATCTCACACACAGCATGATCTGATATATTATGGCAGGTTTGACAAAATTGTATATTATTGCGCAGGTTACTTATAGCCCCGCTAAACCTGTCAACCTCGGCCCTATCCTGTTTTAGTAAATGTAACACTAATCGTAAAGCAGTTTTTTGCCCCACACCCGGCAGCTTTGAAAATTCCGCAACCGCATCCTCCAATAACTTTGATGAAAAGTTCATATCACAAATGTAATTAGCGAATGTACGATTGAGTGAATAGTGATTAATTATTTTTGAATTTAATACAAACTGGTGATTAAATTTATAGATAGTTAATGTTCGGTCTTCGGGCTTTTATTAATTTCGTAACGATATATCGCTAATTCACCCATCTACTAACGAAATGAAAAACATTTGCATTTTCTGCGGCGCTAATTTTAGCGGCGACCCTTTACTGGAACAGGCAATTAACCAGTTAGCCGAAATAATGGTTAACAATAACATAGTATTGATATTTGGCGGTGGCAAGGTTGGCGTAATGGGTATGATTGCTGATGCAATATTAAACAAAGGCGGCAAGGCTATTGGCGTAATACCTCAGTTTTTAATGACTAATGAGATAGCGCATCCTAACTTAACCGAATTGCACGTGGTTGAAACCATGCATCAGCGCAAGCAATTAATGAGCGATTTGTGTGATGGTTTTATCACCATGCCCGGTGGCCTGGGCACTATGGAAGAGTTTTTTGAGGTTTTAACCTGGCTGCAATTAGGTTTACATAACCGACCGGTGGGTATTTTAAATGTAAATGGCTTTTACGATCTGCTATTAAAACAACTGGACGTAATGGTTGAACAACACTTTTTAAAGCCCGTAAACCGCCAGCTGGTATTATCCTCCGACGACCCTATTGAACTGATCAGTTTGATGAATAATTTTAAAGTTGATAATGATGGAGCCTGGTTCAGGGACAGGAACCTTATCTAACTAATAAATGGCGTTCGCCAACTCACTCTTTTGTAACTAATCCCAGCTATTTTCTTCACAAGATAATATTAATTATTGTTCAATAATTGACCAACTTTTTTATCTTTATAGTGTTGATATACTAAATTGAACTATTTTGCTAAATGCATTTTACACGCTCGTTAAGCTTAAACTTAAAATGTAATGGAGACCATTAAAGCGCCTTTATTACGTTTATGGTATAAGTATAAATTATTTGTTGAAACCAATACCCGCGGAACTGCCGAAAATGTAAGAGAAGACATTACTTACTGGCGGGAAAAACTCTTCACCAATTTCATTATCTATTTTTGGCCCATATCTCTCATGGTATTTGTACCTGGCGTTATTATTGACATTGAGCATGGATATATTTTCATGTCGGTGTTTGGCATAATAGCAGGCATACTTATTTTTATCATTGTATTCAGCAATGAAATAAATCTCCTTTTCAGGAAGGCTTTTGTAGTGGCAATAATATATTGTCTGGCCGTAGTGCTTCTTATTAGCCTTGGGTCTTTTGGCCCCGGGCTAATTTATCTTTTTGGCATGAGCGTTTTCATCACACTTACATTTAAACTAAAAGCTGCCTACTGGTCTGTGGCGCTTAACTTTTTTATATGCATTTTATGTGGTTTAATAATTGGCTTTAACCTATTTAATTCTCCCTTAATAAAGCAATACAACATTGGCAACTGGACAGCCGTATCAACAAATTTAATATTCCTTAACCTGGTAAGCGTAATACTCATCAGCAATACTATTGAAGGATTTGAAACAGCTATAATTAATAAATTACGGTTACAAAGCGAGTTGAATATTGAAACGGTAAAAAGAATAAGAGGCGGCCAGTTATTAAAAGAATCTGAAGGTCATTACAAGTCGCTATTTTTTCAAAACCCATCGCCCATGTGGGTTTTAGATGCTGAAAACCTTAAGTTTTTACAGGTAAACGATGCCGCCCTTGAAAAATACGGCTATACCAATGAAGAATTTATGCTGATGACCATTGAGGACATACGGCATGGAAAAAACAATAAAATCATTAGTGATAAAATACGCGAAAATCATAAAAATGATAAACCGATCAGCAGTATAACATCCCTGCACCGAAAAAAGAACCAGGAACAGTTTTATGTAGAAGTAAACTTCAATACCATATTATTTAAAGGCAGAAAAGCCATCCTAACTATAGCACGTGATATGACGGAACAAATAAATTATATTGACGCTATAGAGAAACAAAATGCCAAGCTACAGGATATCGCCTACATGCAATCGCATGATGTAAGAGCACCATTGGTACGGATAATGGGCTTGGTTGACCTGATGAAAAAGAATAATGATGAAATACCTGACAGGGAATTATTAAACTATCTTGACCGGTCGGCACATGACCTTGATAATGTGATCAGGAAAATAAACGACAGGGTTGGGTAAAACAATCTTGAATATCAGCGCATTGTATATTAATGAAGCCGATATATCTTACCGTTAGGCATGATCTGCCATTGATGATAATCCCTGATAGCCAGGCGCATGCCGATGGTCATCCTGTACTTACGTATACTTACAGTATATTTCGTGATAAAGCAGATCCTTTTGAGGCAATAGCTAAAGAAAACAAACTCCATCTGTCAAAAAATGATGACCCGGATTATTTCGGTTTTATAACATTTGAGCAGCCCGGTAAACTTTTCAGTTATACAGCCAATGGGCCTAATTTCTTAACCCGTGATGAAATTCAATTATTGATTGAAGAAATAAATGACTACCGCGATACACCCAAAAGATGGATGTTATAATCCCCGGCCATCAATCCACACTTATAATCACCTCCATCTGCAAACAAAATTTGCTCAGATAGCATTTTCCTGTTATAATTTACCTAAAATTACATTTCACATAACAGCCAATTATGGATCTTGAGTTCAATAAAAATGAAGATATTAATAAACAGCTTGTTTATGACCTCTCAACCCGTTTAAAAAAAGTTCACCTGGGTGGCGGCGAAAAAGCTGCCGCTAAACAAAAAGAGAAAGGCAAAATGCTGGCGCGCGAACGCATCAGCTATCTTTTAGATAAAGATAAACCCTGGCTGGAGATAGGCGCATTTGCAGGCGATGAATTATACGCCGAGCATGGTGGTTGTCCATCGGGAGGTGTTGTATGTGGCATCGGTTATGTATCGGGCAGGCAATGCGTAGTGGTTGCTAATGATGCCACTGTAAAAGCAGGTGCATGGTTCCCTATTACGGCCAAAAAAAACCTGCGGGCGCAGGAAATTGCCATGGAAAACCGCCTGCCTATTATTTATTTGGTTGATTCTGCCGGCGTTTATCTCCCTTTGCAAGATGAGATCTTTCCCGATAAGGAACATTTCGGGCGTATCTTCAGGAACAATGCCATCATGAGCAGTATGGGCATTGTGCAAATTTCGGCTATCATGGGCTCATGCGTAGCAGGTGGTGCATATCTGCCTATTATGAGCGACGAAGCGATGATAGTTGAAGGAACCGGTTCTGTTTTCCTGGCGGGATCGTATTTGGTAAAATCGGCCATTGGTGAGGATATTGATAATGAATCTCTTGGCGGAGCAGCCATGCACTGCGAAATATCAGGCGTTACGGATTATAAGCAACCAAATGACCAGGCCTGTCTGGATAGTATCCGCAATATATTAAGTATGGTAGGTGATTATACAAAGGCAGGTTTCGATCGCATTGCATCGGCCCCGCCAAAGCTTGATCCCAAGGATATTTACGGGTTATTGCCCGGCACGCGTGATAAGCCCTATCATATGAAGGATATTTTGCTTCGCCTGCTGGATGATTCAGAATTTGAGGAATACAAAGCCGAATATGGTCAATCTATAATTTGTGGTCTGGGCCGTATTGATGGCTGGGCGGTGGGTATAGTGGCTAACCAGCGTAAAGTGATAAAATCGGGCAAGGGCGAAATGCAGTTTGGCGGGGTGATCTATTCCGATTCTGCCGATAAAGCCACACGCTTTATTATGAACTGCAATCAGAAAAAAATCCCACTGGTATTTTTGCAGGATGTAACCGGGTTTATGGTGGGCAGTCGTTCCGAACAAGGCGGCATTATAAAAGACGGTGCCAAAATGGTGAACGCTGTGGCTAATTCGGTAGTGCCAAAATTCACCATTGTAATAGGTAACTCCTATGGCGCGGGCAACTATGCCATGTGCGGCAAGGCTTACGATCCAAGGTTGATCTACGCCTGGCCATCAGCCAAAATAGCGGTGATGGGTGGCTCTCAGGCAGCAAAAACCTTATTACAGATCCAGGCCGCGGGCTTAAAATCAAAGGGCGAAGAAGAGATCACCAAAGAAAAAGAAGCTGAACTTTTAAAACAGATCAGCGATAAATACGATTCACAAACCACACCTTATTATGCAGCAGCCCGCTTGTGGGTTGATGGCATTATTGATCCGCTGGAAACACGCAAAGTAATATCAATGGGCATAGAGGCTGCCAATCATTCGCCTATTGAAAAAGCGTTTAATGTTGGCATCATACAAACGTAGTTTAGAGATTAGTGGCTGGAGATTAGTGAATAGTTGAATATTTCTATATTTTTAGATCTATGAAAAAACTGACCTTTGTTTTATCCTTGCTATTTATAGCAATTATACACTCCTATGCTCAAAGCGCTATGGAAATCCATCAGCGTGCAATTTTGGTTGACACCCATAATGATGTGCTTTCCAATGAGCAAATTAATCACCTGGATATTGGCAAGTTGCAAACTGATGGGCAACTTGACCTGGTTAGGGCAAAAGAAGGCGGCTTGGATGCGCAGGTTTTCTCTATATGGTGCGGTCCACAGTATGGCAAGGGTACCGCATTTAAGTTTGCCAACCGGGAGATAGATTCCCTTTACGCATTGTTGAAGCGTTATCCGGATAAAATAACATTGGTGCGTAATTCAGCAGAACTAAAACAGGCAGTAGCAGATCACAAATTTGCAGCACTGATTGGTGTTGAAGGCGGTCACATGATAGAAGACCGCATGGATTATATTGACAGCCTGCACAACCGCGGCATGTGCTACTTAACCCTCACCTGGAACAACAGCACATCATGGGCAACATCAGCTTATGAAGAACGCTTTAAACACGATAGCTTAACACATCATGGCCTTACTGCATATGGCAAGCAAATAGTTCGTCATTTAAACGACCTGGGTGTGATGATAGATCTCTCCCACCCCAGCGAGCAAACTTTTTATGATGTCTTGGCGACCACTAACAAACCGGTTATCGCATCACACAGCTGTGCTTACGCACTTAACCCGCATCAGCGTAATTTAAAGGATGCACAACTTAAAGCACTTGCAAAAAATGGCGGCGTTGTTTTTGTTAACTTTTACAGCGGTTTTGTTGATAGCACTTATCAAAAGAAAGCGGCAGCGTTCCGACATAAACACAGTGTTGAACTGGATTCGCTCATAAAGATCTATCATGATGAGGATCTGGCTACAGACAGGCTGTATGCTATTTATAAATCAGAATCAGAACCAATGCGCCCGCCATTAAGCTTGCTGATAAAGCATATTGATTATATAGTAAAACTGATAGGCCCTGACCATGTAGGCATAGGCTCTGATTTTGATGGCGCGGAATCTTATCCCCTCGGAATGGATGATGTAAGGGATTATCCCAAAATAACTGCTGAACTTTTAAAGCTAAATTATAATGAAAAGGATATCGACAAGATACTAGGCGGCAATTTTTTGAGGGTATTAAAAGCGAATACCGGCAAATAATTATATAAAAGAGGTTTGAGATATATGCTGTGCAGGTGCAAAAAACAAATCAATTCAGTAACAACTTCAGCACCACAATAGTAATAACTAAAATAGCTATTATTAATGCTGAAAACTGCCACAGTGCTTTATTCTTATCTTCCATAAAGCATAAAGATGTGAATTATTAAACAAATTTCAGCTTGAAAGACAAAATTCCACAATTGATATGTTTACCAACATCTGACCAACCAAATTACCTTTTTTCGTACATTCGCACTTCATTATTTAATAACAAATGTCTCAAGATATTGAACACGTAAAATGCCTGATCATAGGTTCAGGTCCTGCGGGATATACCGCTGCTATATATGCTTCGCGCGCTGATTTGAAACCTGTATTATATACTGGTATGCTTGCCGGCGGTCAGCTTACACAAACTACTGAGGTTGAAAACTACCCTGGTTACCCCGATGGTATCATGGGCCCTGAGATGATGGAGAATTTCCGTCAGCAGGCTGAACGTTTGGGTGCTGATATCCGTTTTGGCTATATCAGTTCGGTTGACTTTTCAAGTTTGCCACATAAGGTGGTCGTTGATGAGCATAAAACTATCACTGCCGATTCAATCATCATCTCAACAGGCGCTTCAGCAAAATGGCTTGGTTTAGATTCAGAACAAAAATATAGCGGCTTTGGTGTTTCTGCATGTGCCGTATGCGATGGTTTCTTTTTCAGAGGACAAGATGTAGCATTAGTTGGTGCAGGTGATACTGCCGCCGAAGAAGCTACTTATTTAGCTAAGATGTGCCGTAAGGTTACGATGATCGTTCGCCGTGGCGAATTCCGGGCTTCAAAAGCGATGATGCACCGCGTATTGCATACGCCAAATATCGAGGTATTATACAATACCGAAACTGTTGAAATACTTGGCGACGGACAAAGCGTAACCGCTGTAAAAGTGATTAACAACAAAACACAGGAACATACTACAATTGATATAACAGGCTTTTTTGTAGCCATAGGCCACAAACCAAATACCGATGTATTTAAAGGCTGGATCCATATGGATGAAACCGGCTATATCATCACTCACCCGGGATCAACTGAAACTAACGTTGAAGGTGTATTCTGCTGTGGTGATGCACAGGATCATATCTACCGCCAGGCAGTAACTGCAGCAGGTACAGGTTGTATGGCCGCTATCGACGCTGAACGTTATCTGGCAGCTAAAGAACATGTGGTAACAGCGTAAGGTTTTATAACATCCTTAAAACAATTACCGCCCTTTATACCTTTATAATCTAAACAATTATAAATGCCATGGGAAGAGGAGATAAAAAATCCAGGAAAGGTAAGATAGCAATGGGTTCATTCGGCAAAAGCCGGCCGCATCATGTAAAAAAAGCTGAAACGGCAGTCCCGTCGCAAAAAGAAGAAAAACCGGCCGAGCCTGTTCAAAAAACAGAGAAGGCAAAAAAACCATCCGCTTAGGCGAGTGGTTTTTTTATTTTATTGACATTTTTACACAACAGTAGCTTAGTGTTTTTTCAAAATCTGCTATATTCACAAACTCGTATTTAATTTACTATGTATAAAAAGTTTTTCCTGCTGATTTTTGCTATTGGTTCCCTTTCTATAACAATTACAAACGCCCAGGACGGCGGCCCAAACATGGGGATAATCCCGGTTCCGGTATCCCTGAAAAAAACATCCGGTAGTTTTACACTAAGCAGGCAAACAGCTATATTGGCAGACAGCACGAATAATAAAGCCGTAGTTTTTTTAGCAGATTATCTGCGCAGTAAAAAGATGCTCAGCATTAAACCGGCACTCGATTCAAACAAGAACATTCCCAACAGCCTCATATTAACCTCTGCAGGCACCGATAGCCTGCCAGCCGAAGGTTATAAGTTAACTATTACACCGCAGCAAATTACCATCGCGGGTAAAGGCGCAGGCTTATTTTACGGCATTCAAACGCTTATACAGTTAATGCCTGCCGATGGCGGCGCTACCATACAATTACCTTGTGTACAAATTACAGATTATCCCCGCTTTGGTTACCGCGGTGTGATGCTTGATGTTTGCCGTCATTTTTTTTCGGTTGAGTTTGTTAAAAAATATATCGACCTGATGGCTGCTTACAAGCTCAATAACTTCCACTGGCATTTAACTGACGACCAGGGCTGGCGCATCGAAATAAAGAAATATCCGAAATTAACTTCAATTGGCAGTCAGCGCGCGCAAACGGTTATTGGTAACTACCACGACCGCACCCCACAACAATTTGACAATACCCCGGTTGGCGGTTTTTATACGCAAGATCAAATCCGCGATGTAATTAAATACGCTGCCGACAGGTATATCAACATTGTCCCCGAAATTGAAATGCCGGGCCACTCTGAGGCTGCATTAGCTGCTTATCCTGAACTTGGCTGTGAACCATCATACCCTTACAAAGTATCCGAAACATGGGGCGTTTTTCATGACACCTATTGCCCGTCAGATAAAACCTTTGGCTTTCTGGAAGATGTACTAACCGAGGTAATGGAATTATTCCCATCAAAATATATTCACATAGGTGGTGATGAAGCACCGAAGGATGCGTGGAAGAAATCAGCATTTTGTCAGAAGCTTTGCAAAAAGCTTGGGCTGAAAGATGACCGTAGTTCAACCAAAGAAGATAAGCTGCAAAGCTACTTTATACAACGGGTTGAAAAATTTGTAAACTCAAAAGGTCGCAGCATTATAGGCTGGGATGAGATATTAGAGGGTGGCCTGTCCCCTAACGCTACCGTAATGAGCTGGCGTGGCGAAGCCGGTGGTATAGCCGCGGCACAGCAAAACCATGATGTGATCATGACGCCGGGCAGCGCAGGCTTGTATATCGACCATTCGCAAGGTAAATTAAGCGAAGAACCATTGAGCATCGGCGGTTATGATCTTTTATCAAAAATATACAGCTACAACCCTACTCCGGCCGTGCTTACCCCCGATCAGCAAAAACATATTGTAGGTGTACAAGCCAATTTATGGACGGAATATATCCCGACAGAAAACAAAGCAGAATACATGTTACTGCCCCGTATGCTGGCACTAAGCGAAGTTGCATGGTCGCCATTAGCGTATAAAAACTATAATGATTTTGCCAATACCCGCCTGCCATCCCATTTAGCATGGCTGGATAAAAACGGCTTTGATTACCATGTGCCACAAGCTATCGGCGCACAGGATACTATTATATTCGGCTCACAACTGAATGTAAATTTAAAACCATCTGTTGCAGGTGCAACGGTTTATTATACTATTGACAGCTATACCCCACGCGAAACCGATATCCCCTACACTATTCCTATGACCTACAATGTGCCACAGGATCAGTACCGGGAATTGGAAACCATTGTTATAACGCCATCGGGCAAACGCAGCCGGGTTACCAGCACATTTGTGTACAATAAATCGTCACTACCTGCTGTTAGTTACCAAGGCACTGCAAGCGGCTTAAAATACCAGCTGTATACCGGCACATTTAATAATACAGGAGATTTGGCTACCGCAGCTGCTGTTGATACCGGCATAGCAAAAAGCTTTAATACAAGCATCATCCGTAAAAACAATCCGGCCTTTGGTATAATTTACAGTGGTTTTATTCGTATTGATAGTGATAATGTCTATGGATTTTCTACCCAGTCAGATGATGGTTCGGAATTATCAATTGATGATATCCCGGTAGTTAAAAATGATGGCAAGCATGCTATAATTGAGCAAGGCGGATCGGTACCATTGCAAAAAGGTTATCACCGCTTTACGTTAAAGTATTTTAATGTTGGTACTGTAGGCTCGCTTCGTGTATATTTGACCATACCGGGTAAACCTAAAGGCGAACTATCGCCGGATGAAATGTATAATTAAGCCGATTTATGAAGATGAATAACAGGTTTTATTTATTGATACTGGCAGCTTGCACTATAATAGCAGGCTGTAATAATAACGACGATAAAAAAACAGATACCGCCCCTGTTGTGGCAAAAAAGCCTGAGATAATGCAACCGTTCCGGTTTCATAAACTGATAGAGGTTTCGCCCGGTAATGATTTTGATGTATTAAGCTGGGGACGGGGTTCGCAAGCGGTTGGTTCATTTCTGATACTGCATTCTGATTCAACCGGAATGAAATATAATACTACTACCGGCGACCTGGATGGCTCAATTGTAGATGTCTATAATTCAGACATGGACCTTGACGGCAACCCGGAAATATTGATACAGGCGAAAGCTACTGATACCACCAATTATGCGGTTATATATGCTTTTGAGTTTACCAACAACAAAGCAAATAAGCTTGATTTCCCCAAATTAACTTCATCACAAAGAAAAGGATATCGCGGCAACGATAATTTTTATATTAAGGAAGGTAAATTTATGCGTGAGTTCCCGATATATGATGGCGATAGTAAGGATGCCAAACCAACAGGGGCAAAACGGTTATTACAGTATGGCTTAAGGAATAATGAATTTACCGTACAGCAGATCAGTAAGGATTCAACTGCAAAAAGTATTACTAAAACCATAGCTACTCCTGCTGCAAAACCTGCTTCAACCAGTAAAAAAACAACTTCATCGTCATCAGCATCTACGCAAAAAAGTACTTCTTCAAGCAAAAAGAAAAAGAAGACTGACGAGGGTAACTCTACAACACATAAAAAGAAAAAGAAGCATCATCATCACAGTAGCGACGATAATTAAATCCTGAACCGCTGATTCTTTTGATTAAAGGATTATTTTTGATTACTCTATGGTGGATCAGTTAATCACAAAATCAATTAAATCTGTGATTCAGACAATATTTCTTCGTTCCCTGAGATATTGTTTTTTAGATTGTTTTTTATGCGCATAATAACTAATAACCATATATTTGAAAATTGGATCAGCTGATTTATGGCTGAAATATATTATTTATGACAGTTCTCACAGGCGATATTAGTGACAAATATGAGTTGGTTGTAGGGTTAGAAGTTCACGCGCAATTATCTACTTTAAGTAAAGCATTTTCATCAGATTCAGCAGCATTTGGCGCTGAACCTAATCATCATATCAGCCCGGTATCATTAGGGCACCCAGGCACATTACCCCGCCTTAATAAAAAAGCGGTTGAGTATGCTATTAAAATGGGCCTGGCCTGTAATTGCACCGTCAACCTTAACAATACCTTCGCCCGTAAAAATTACTTTTATGCCGATCTGCCTAAAGGTTACCAGATCACACAGGATCATAAACCTGTAGTTACAGGTGGTTTTGTACATGTAAGATTGAGCGACGGCACTGCAAAAGATATTGCCATCCACCACATTCACATGGAGGAGGATGCCGGTAAAAGTATGCACGACCAACATTTTGATGATTCCCTTATCGACCTGAACCGCGCAGGCGTACCACTGCTCGAAATAGTTACCGAGCCCGACATGCGCAGTAGTGAGGAAGCCGGTCAGTTTTTAACAGAAACCCGCAAGCTGTTACGCTATCTTGATATTTGCGACGGCAATATGGAAGAAGGAAGCATGCGCTGCGATGCTAACATTTCGGTAAGGCTTAAAGGTGCAACGGAATATGGCAACCGCTGCGAAGTAAAAAATCTCAACTCTATACGCAATGTACAGCGTGCTATTGAGCATGAATTTGTAAGGCAGATAAACGTTATTGAAAACGGTGGCCGTATTGATCAAAACACATTAAACTTTAATGCTGATACAGGTGAAACATCGGTTTTGCGATCAAAGGAAATGGCTAACGATTACCGTTATTTCCCTGAGCCCGATTTGGCACCTTTATTTTTAGATAAACACTGCATCGATAAAATAAAACAGGCCATGCCTGCCCTGCCTAACCAGCTTTATAAAAAGTATACTACTGAATTAGGGTTATCGGATTATGATGCAGGTGTTATCACTGCTGATAAGGAACTGGCCTTATTTTTTGAAGAACTGATAAAACATACCGGCAACTATAAATCGGCAGTTCACTTGCTGATGGGCCCGGTTAAATCGCACTTAAATGAGAGCGGGTTACACATTGGCAACATTGGTGTTAAGCCTGCTAACCTTGCCGGACTAATTAAACTGGTTGATTCAGGCCAGATCAATAACACGGTAGCATCGCATAAACTGTTCCCTGCCCTGCTTAAATCGCCGGATAAAACAGCGGAAGCACTTGCTGCCGAACTCAACTTACTGATAAGTGCCGATGGCGACGATGTGAGCCAGTTTATCCAGGCGGCAATAGCCAAATTCCCCGATAAGGTTAAGGAATACCAGAAAGGTAAAAAAGGCGTTTTAGGTTTGTTTATGGGCGAAATAATGAAAAGTTCAAAAGGCAGGATCGATCCGCAGAAAACAAATCAACTACTTATTAAAGAATTAGAATCGAAATAAATGAAAAACCGTATCATATTATGCAGCATTGTGTCTATATCAATGCTGATATTTTCGTGCAAGGATAATAACGCGTTTACCATTTCAGGTACCGTTAATAATCCGGCAAGTTTAAAAACTGTATTCCTGTTAGAGAGCGATAGTACAACTACCAATGTGGTTGACTCAACCAAACTAAGCGAAGGTGGCAAGTTCCAGTTTAAACATATTGCCCCTTATGCTAACCTGTATAAATTACGTATTGGCGGCAGCGTTTTCGATCTGATAGCTAAGAATGGCGATGCTATTGATTTCAGCACCGACCTAAATGATAATAAACATAGCTACACCATTTCTGGCTCTGAAGAATCTGAAAAAATACAGGAGTTTAACAAGATAAGCAACGTTTATACCGAGAAGAATACCAAACTGGCTGATGAGTACCAGGCAAAATCACAGGCTTTGGGTAAACAATCAGATTCGTTAATAAAAGTATATCTGCCTGTATTTCAAAAGAACATAGCTGATTACAGCGCTGTTACTTTGAAATTTATGAACGATAACAAAAATTCACTGGCTGGTTTTTACGCGGCAACTTCACTTGACCCTGATAAATACGAACAACAGTTAATTGCTTACGCCGATGAGATAAAAGATAACTTTAAGGATAACGCCGGTGTAAGGCAGTTCATCAAGCAAATGATGCTGGTTAAGCCGGTATCAATTGGTCAGCCTGCTCCTGATTTTACCGTTATAGGTGTGGATGATAAACCAATTAAATTATCAGATTACAAAGGGAAATATGTAATGATTGATTTCTGGGCATCGTGGTGCGGCCCTTGCAGGCAGGAAAACCCTAACGTAGTTGCGCAGTATGCGAAGTTCAAATCAAAAGGCTTTAATATTCTTGGTGTGTCGTTGGATACCGACAAAGCTAAATGGCAACAGGCTATTGCAGCGGATAATTTAACATGGACACATGGCTCTGACCTTAAGAATTTTGAAGGCCCAACTGAAAGATTATATCACATAGAAGCTATACCATCAAACTTCATAATTGACCCTCAGGGCGTTATTGTGGCTAAAAATGTACGGGGTACTGATCTTGAAGATTTTTTAAATAAAACATTTAATAAGCCTTAATTAACTGTTAAGATAAAGTAACATTTAACAATTTGTTAATATTGACTTAACTATTTGCTTCTTTTCAGCGTATACTTTTATACAAAAATTAATCATGAGCAACATATCGAAACAAAAAATACTTATTGTTGATGATGAACCGGATATTTTAGAGCTGATAGAGTATAATTTAAAGAAAGAAGGCTACCAGGTTTTTCTTGCCCATAACGGACAAGAGGCTGTTACTGAGGCCAAAAGATCACTCCCTGACCTGATTGTACTGGACATTATGATGCCTAAAATGGATGGCATCGAGGCTTGCCGTATTATGCGCACCATGCCCGAATTTAAGAATACCTTTATGGTATTTTTAACTGCCCGCAGCGAAGAATATTCTGAAATTGCCGGCTTTAACGTTGGAGCGGATGATTATATAGCTAAACCTATAAAGCCCCGCGCCTTGGTTAGTCGTATTAACGCTATATTACGCCGCAACGCCCCTGCTGAAGATGTTACTGATAACAAACTGGAAATTGGCGACCTGGTAATTGACCGCGAGGCTTACCTTGTTTTTCAAAAAGGCGTTAAGGTAGTATTAGCCAAAAAGGAATTTGAATTATTATATCTGCTGGCTTCAAAACCCGGCAAGGTTTACACCCGCGAAGTGATCCTGAAAAACATTTGGGAAGATTCGGTAGTAGTTACAAACCGTACCATTGATGTACACATCCGTAAAGTGCGTGAAAAATTAGGTGACGATATTATATCAACCGTAAAAGGTGTTGGTTATAAGTTTGGAGCTTAAGGCCTCACCCAAACCCTCTCCAGTGGAAAGGACTTAAAGGAATATTAAACAAAAAGAGCGATAAATATTTATCGCTCTTTTTGTTTGTTGTAAAATCACTACGCAATGACGCGTGTATATTTTGAATTATTTCTTACTTAGCAGCAACAGCTTTCTTAACAGCAGTTGCTTTTTTAGCTACTGCTTTTTTTGCAGTTGTTGCTTTTGCTGCAACTTTGTTTTTAGTATCAGCTGCTGATTTTTTAGCAGCAGCTGTTTCTGTTTTAACTTTAGCAGCTACTTCTTTTGTTTTTGTATCCGCTTTGGCTTTTACGTCTGATGCCGCAGTTTTTGCTTTGGTAGCTGTAGCTGATGCTTTACTGCCAACACTTGCTTTAGCAGTTGTTGCTTTGCGGGTTGTTGTAGCCTTTTTAGCCGTTACTTTATCTTTAAGATGATCAATTGTATCGCCTGCTTTGTCCTTTAACTCTTCGGCGTTATCCTTGGTATCATCCCAAAGGCTTTCAATTGTTTCTTTAACCTTTTCAAAAAATCCTTTTTCTTCTGGTTTAGTGCTGTTATTGCTCATGGTCTTTTATAGTTAGTTGTATGTTATCATTTAAAATACAATTACTATACCAATGCTTTTACAGCCTTATTTCCGTTTTAGAAGTTTGGTTTAAGCACATATTTATCATAAAAACGGAAAATATGTTCGGTAGCTTCTTCGGCGGTGTCTACTAAACGATACAGATTCAAGTCTTCAGGGCTGATATTATGTTCATGCTCCAACATGTTCTTCTCCACCCAATCAAACAACCCCTTCCAATAATCAATACCAACAAATACAATAGGGAAACGGGCTATCTTACCGGTTTGTATCAGCGTCATGGCCTCAAATGATTCATCCATAGTACCAAAACCACCGGGCAAAACAATAAAACCCTGTGAGTATTTCATAAACATTACTTTTCGCACAAAAAAATAATCGAATTCCAGTATCTTATCCCTGTCGAGGTATTTATTATGAAACTGCTCAAATGGCAATTCAATGTTCAACCCTACCGACTTCCCTCCCGCCTCAAATGCGCCTTTGTTGGCCGCCTCCATAATCCCCGGGCCGCCACCTGATATTACGCCATAGCCCCGCTCTGATAGTAAACGGGCGCATTCTTCTGCCACACTGTAATATTTATTATCATTCCTGGTTCGTGCCGAGCCGAATATGGATACACAGGGGCCTATTTTAGACAGTTTATCAAAGCCATCAACAAACTCGGCCATAATTTTAAAGATCTGCCAGGAATCGGTTACCTTAATTTCCTGCCAGTTTTTATTTTCAAACGCACGTCTTATTTTATCATCACTTGTCATAAAATTATATAGATAGAGTAAAAGTATTAAGCTATAATTGCTGTTTTTGTTTTAGCTGTAGAGGTAACCAGCAACCCGGCAAATGTAATTAATCCGTTCACAATGATGAGTTCATTGTCGAAAACATAACCACCCAGCAGCGCTTTTGATGAGTCGCTCAGAAAATAGCACACTGCCGGCGATATTAAACATATAAAAGGCACCAACCTGTCTCTAACCTGTCTGTTTTTCATAAATAAGCCAAAGCTATACAGGCCCAACAGCGGGCCATAAGTGTATGATGCTACCCGGAAGATGGCAGTTACAACCGCAGCATTATTAACAGCATTAAAGGCAATTATGGTTAATAACATCAATACAGAAAAGCCGATATGCACATAATGCCTGATGTTCACATTTTTTTTACTGTTGATAGCTTCCTTTTTATTAAAGCCTAAAAAATCAACACAAAAAGAAGTCGTAAGTGCTGTTAAAGCGGAATCGGTGGTAGCAAAGGTAGCAGCGGTTAAACCCAGCATAAACACCATAGCAGGTATTACTCCCAGGTATTGCAGGGCAATTGTTGGATACAGGTAATCTGTTTTGGCAACCTTAATACCATTATGCGCGGCATAGATGTACAGCAATGCGCCTACACTTAAAAAAAAGATATTGATCACCACAAAAACAGCTGTAAAACTGAACATATTCTTTTTTGCTTCGCGGATGTTGGAGAGGCTCAGGTTTTTCTGCATCAGGTCCTGATCTAGCCCTACCATGGCTATGGTGATGAACATCCCGCCTAAAAATGCTTTTACAAAATGAAACTTGCTGCTCAGGAAATCATTAAAGAAAAACACTTTAGAATAGCTGCTGTTCTTAACCGCGTTAAACGCCTCAAATATATTTAAGTTAAGGCTTCTACAGATAAATATGATTGACAGGAAAACGGATGACACCAGGAATAACGTTTGCAAGCTATCGGTAATAATAATGGTTTTAAGGCCACCTTTGAACGTGTACGCCCATATCAATAACAGGCATATCAGCACGGTTACAGCAAATGGAACGTGGTAACTATCGAATATAAATTTTTGCAGTACGATAACCACTAAGTAAAGCCTGAAACCCGAGCCAATTATCCTGCTGATGAGAAATATACCGGCAGCTGTTTTATAGCTCCATGTGCCCAAAGCACTTTCGATATAGCTATAAATGGATGTTAATTTAAGCCGATAGTAAAGTGGCAGCAATACAGTAGCTACAATAATAAACCCTGCGGCGTTACCCAATACGAACTGGAAATACTCAAACTGATCGCCGGTTGGCGCGCCTACTTTGCCGGGTACTGATATAAACGTAACGCCGCTTAAAGCGGTACCGATCATCCCAAAAGCTACCAGGTACCATTTTGAATTGCGGTTAGCTACAAAAAAAGTATCATTATCAGTTGATTTACGCGAGGTTAAATATGATATAACCAGCAACACCAAAAAGTAACCGATGATAAAAGATAAGAGTATTGCGGGAGACATGTTTTTAGTATTTAGTAGCTGGTATCAAGTAGCAAGATAGTAATAATCTGGTATGACAATAAATTTGTAACAGAATTTATCCAGGCTGTCATTCTGAGCGGAGCGGAGAACCTGCAGCGTGGTTAATCACTTGGATAGATTCTTCGCTACCGCTCAGAATGACAATTACTGAAACCATTCGCTTAAGTCTACGTTCAATAACTATGAAAATTAACCGGCTCGATCATTTAGTTTTAACGGTAAAGGATCTAGATGCTACGTGTGCATTTTATCATGATGTTTTAGGAATGGAGATTGAAACCTTTCAACAAAACAGGAAAGCTTTGAAATTTGGCACACAAAAGATCAACCTGCATCAACACGGACATGAGATCGATCCAAAAGCCATCAACCCTACTCCCGGCTCGGGCGACCTTTGTTTTATTGCTGATACGCCAATTACTGAGATTATAGAAACGCTAAAGAACAAAGGAATTAGTATTGAAACAGGCCCGGCAGAAAGAACCGGTGCTACCGGGAAGATCTTATCGGTATATATAAGAGATCCCGACCAAAACCTTGTGGAAATAAGTAATTATATTTAACTCAAATGAATAAGGGCTTTTTTGAATTAGACAGATCTGTTTACACATCACACCTCATCTATTTAATAAAGGTGATATTGGGGGTGATAATTTGCTATACACTTTATAAATCCGTTCCGCAATACCCCTTTTACTGGTCGCTGGTTTCAGTTGTAATAGCAACCTCGCTCGATAGAAGTACCGACCAGGCTTATGACCGTATAAAAGCAAACGTTTTGGGTTGTATAGTAGGTGCAAGCCTCTATCCTATTCAATTACCCGAATTATTGATCATGTGCATCGGTGTTGTTATAATCGTGTTTTTGGCTATCGGCTTTAAAATAACCAGCACCTTAAGAAGCGCACTTGCCGCGCTCATTATTATACTTTTACAGGCAGAAACAACAAAGCACTGGTATATAGCATTGGAACGCGTGGTATGTGTTGTGACGGGTTGTGTGGTGGCTTTATTGCTTACACTTTTCTTTAACAAGTTTTGGCCGAAAGCAGTGCATGCGAGGGAGACGAAGGAAGTGTAACCTCAACCTCTTAAAGCGTCATTGCGAGGAACGAAGCAATCCCTAAATATACAGAGCGGCTCTGCTAATCGGTGATTGCTTCGTTCCTCGCAATGACGACTTGAATATGATTTGAGAAATTACCTTGTATAATTAGGTGCTTCCTTAGTTATGGTAATATCGTGCGGATGTGATTCGCGCATACCAGAGGCGGTAATTCTTACAAATTTCGCATTCTGTAAAGTCTCGATATTTTTAGCGCCGCAGTAGCCCATGCTGGCACGTAAACCACCTACGTATTGGTAAACAACCTCGGCTAAAGTGCCTTTGTATGGTACGCGACCTACAATACCTTCAGGTACTAATTTTTTGATATCATCCTCAACATCCTGAAAATAGCGGTCTTTTGAGCCTGATTCCATCGCCTCGATAGAGCCCATGCCACGGTATGATTTAAAACGGCGACCTTCATATATAATACTTTCGCCCGGTGATTCTTCAACACCTGCGAATAACGAACCTGCCATTATTGAGCCTGCACCAGCGGCAATTGCTTTGGCGATGTCGCCCGTATGTTTAATACCACCATCGGCAATAACAGGTACACCTGTGCCTTTTAAAGCTTCGGCACACTCATAAACTGCATATAACTGCGGCACACCAACACCGGCAATTATACGGGTTGTACAAATAGAACCCGGGCCTATACCTACCTTAACACCATCAGCACCTGCATTTGCCAGCGCTAATGCTGCTTCGCCTGTAGCTACGTTACCTGCAATAACCTGCAGATTGGGATAAGCTGCTTTTACTTCTTTTAATTTATTAATAACGCCTAAAGAATGGCCGTGAGCGGTATCTATAGCGATAACATCCACACCGGCTTTATATAGTGCATCTACCCTTTCCAAGGTATCGGCAGTAACACCCACTGCCGCTCCTACACGCAGGCGACCATGTTCATCTTTACAGGCATTAGGAAAGTTTTTTATTTTCTGGATATCCTTGAAAGTGATCAAACCGATCAGTTTGCCGTCGGCATCAACAACAGGAAGCTTTTCTATTTTATGATTTTGCAGTATTGCTTCGGCTTGCACCATATCGGTGCCTTTTGGGGCAGTGATCAGGTTATCCTTAGTCATTACCTCACTTGCAGGGCGACTAGGATCCTTTTCAAAACGAAGGTCGCGGTTGGTTAAAATACCTTTCAATCTGCCGTCTGCATCAACAACCGGGATACCGCCTATACGGTACTCTTTCATTATCTTAAAGGCATCTGCTAACAAAGCATCTTCATGCAGAGTAACCGGATCCTGGATCATTCCGCTTTCAGAGCGTTTTACTTTACGTACCTCATCGGCTTGGCGCTGTATACTCATATTTTTATGCAGCATACCTAAACCGCCTGCCTGCGCCATCGCAATTGCTAAGGCTGCCTCGGTAACGGTATCCATCGCAGCTGAAACCAGCGGAACATTCAGCTTTATTTTTTTTGTTAAATAAGAACTTGTATCAACCTCGCGGGGTAATACTTCTGAATAAGCGGGAAGTAGAAGGACGTCGTCGTAAGTTAGACCTTCGGCAACAAATTTTGAGGGGTTTGACTGCATAGCAAATAATTATTTGTAGGTATTATTTGCCGGACAAAGGTAGCAATTTATTTTGAATTTCGGAATTTGGATTTCGGAATTGTTTGGATTGGGTATTTGTTGATTTGGAGATGACAATTGGGGATGCTGTTTGCCAGTTGCAAACTGGCTGGGCATGGCGTTGAGCATCTGTAGGCTTTAGTTGCAAACTGAAGCCAGTGAGGAGTTTTTTTAAAGTCCTCTCCTTTGGAGAGGATTTAGGTGAGGCCTAATACTTCCCTACTATCACCTTATAAAACCCATCTAAGTTCAAATACTTATCAGCCAGTTTTATCAAGTCATCTGAGGTAATTGCTCTTATAGTTTCGGTATATCGGTCATAATAATCATAATCCAAACCAGAGAAATACAGGCTTTTGAATTTATCAGCATGAGAGAAAACATTTTCTAAACTACCCAATAACGAACCCAGCATATAGTTACGCACCAGGTCCAGTTCTTCTTGGGGAATAAGTTCTGTTTTCAGGATATTGATCTCTTTTTCAATCTCATTTACTGCCGACTTGCATACATCTGCCCCTACTTCTGTAGCGATGAAAAATGCACCGGCATGTTTTAATGAACTCATACCCGAGCCAATGCCATAGGTATAGCCTTTATCCTCACGGATATTTGCCATCAGTCGTGAGCCAAAATAACCACCCAAAACCGTGTTTAGTACCTGTACCGATGGAAAATCGGGATGAGTTCGGTTAATGAAAGGCAAACCCATACGGATAGCTGATTGCAATGCGTCGGTTTTTTCGGTAAAATAGAAATGTTCGGATGCTGCTGTTAGTTCTGGTTGGGTGGTATCAGGTTTCTTGCTTGTGTTTGTCCAGCTATCGCCGAAGGTATCTTTTAACAGGTCAATAGTTTCCTGTTCAATTTTACCGGCTATAATGATGGTGCAATTTGATGGCTGGTACATTTGCTGGTAATGCGCCAGCAGATCATCACGTTGCAAGGTTTTGTAATCATCGGCGACGCCTGCATAACCGTAGATACTATCACCGTAAATGGCTTTGTTAAAGTTACGCCTTGCAACCACATCATTCTTTTCCAGGCTCACCTGCAATTTTTGTTGTTGGTTACGCACAAAGGTCTCCAATTCCTTTTCAGGAAAGATAGAATTGGTAAGTATATCCTTTATAACCGGCAAAGTATTGTGCAGATGCTTGTTTAGGCTATATAAGGTAACTTCTGAATTATCATAACCATACTCTGCCTGTAAAAATGCGCCGTAAAAATCAATCGTATCTGCAATCTGGGCTGCGGTTAAGGTTTTGGTACCGTCAGTCAGCATGGTGTTTGTAGCCAAATTTAACAGCGGGTTAGCCGGGTTAAATCTTAAGTTACCGAATACCCACTCAATGCGTACCAATTCCTGGTCGCCGGAGTTAAAGCAATAAATATTACAGCCATTAGCCAATTGGGTATGCTCCGGCTTTATTAAATTTATATGATCGATGGCCTGGTAAGCAGGCGCTTCTTTTCTGTTCATGTTCTAGTCATTGAGTCATTGAGTCATTAGGTCATCATTATACGCCATTTACAAATGACTCAATGACCTGATGACTCAGTGATTATTTTTCCGCCAGATAAATCAGCGTTGATGAATTATCTTTTCTGAATAATTTATTAGCCTGTTGTTTTATATCAGCTGCGGTTACTGCCAAGTATTTTTCGGTTTCGTGGTTCAACTCATCCGCATCGCCCAAAAGTTCGTAATAAGCCAAATTCATGGCCTTATCCAACAGCGACATTTCGGAGAAGATCGTGGTTGATTCCGTTTTGTTTTTCACCTTGGTAAGTTCATCCGCAGTTACCTCTGTAGTTTTTAATATTTCCAGTTGTTCCCAAATAGCGGCTTCAGCTTGTTCAATGCTAATGCCTTCCAGAGGTTTACCTTCAAACACAAACATACCGGTATCCAGACTGCCGCTTAAATAAGCATGCACATCGCTAAATATTTGGTTCTCTTTTACTAAACTTTTGTATAAACGTGATGATTGTCCGCGCGAAAGGATATCCGACAGTAGTTCATTTGCATGATAAACTACATCGGTACGCCCTTCCATCTGGAAAGCGATATAAACATCGTTTAACGGCACTTTAGCGGTCACTGTTTCGCGGCGCTCGTCGTGTTGCTCTGGTTCCTGCGGCAGATTGCGGTGATATTTTTCACCTGCCGGGATTGGGCCAAACCATTTCTCGGATAGTTGCTTAACCTGCTCCAGGTTAACATCCCCCCCAACTACCATAACAGCATTCTGCGGGTTATAATGCTTTTTAAAGAAGGCTTTTACATCCTCTATCCGGGCATCCTCAATATGCTTTATTTCCTTGCCGATAGTTGCCCAGCGATACGGGTGTTTTTTGTAGACCAATGGACGCAGCTTTAACCAAACATCGCCATAAGGCTGGTTCAGGTAGCGCTGCTTAAATTCTTCTATCACAACATTGCGCTGTACATCAAGGCTTTTTTTGTTAAAGGCCAGGCTCAGCATGCGGTCGCTTTCCAGCCAGAAAGCAGTCTCTATATTATTTGATGGCAGGGTGATATAATAGTTGGTAATATCATTGCTGGTGAAAGCGTTATTTTCGCCGCCTACCCTTTGCAGGGGCTCATCATAGCTTGGGATATTTACTGAACCGCCAAACATCAGGTGCTCAAACAAGTGAGCAAAACCGGTTTGTTCGGGATTTTCGTCGCGCGCGCCAACATCATAAAGTATGTTAACTACCGCCATTGGTGTTGTATGATCCTCATGAACAATGACACGCAGGCCATTATCGAGTCTGAAACGATTGAATTTAACCATGTATTAATGTTCCGTTAAAACGGTTGACAAATGTATAATTTTTGGAATATTGAAAATTATATTTAAAGAATTATAATTATATATTTGTTCAACCTATGTATCCTATCTATCATAATAAGCATTAAATGCCAAAGAAAAAAACTCAAAGCACCGAGACTAGTGACTCAACTAGTTCAAGTGCAATAAATGAAACCACTGTTACAAACAACAGTAATATAGATCCTAATCCTACTAATAACGATCAGCAACAATTAAAATTAACCTCTTATACTATTTTTGAAAGGTGTATCAAAAGAGCGCAAAACTTAATAAATTTTCATACAAATAATAATACATACAATGATGAGCAATTGAATGATGCCTATAGGGCCGCGATAGTATTATCAATTTCTGCACTTGATGCATTTGTCAGATCAATTGTTTTAGAAAAAATAAACTCTATTTTGAGTGATACTAAAAAGAAATTACCAGAAAAGCTTTCCACTTATATTAAGAATCTTTTAAATCAAGATAAATTACTTGATGCGGCTAGAATGTATAATTTACAAGATGCTGTTGATAAACATGTAAAAGAAGATTTTGAAACTAAATCGTTTCAAGGTGAATGGAAAATTAAATCATTCATGGAACTTATTGGTTATGATAATATATTTCAATCCGTTTCAAGTGAAGCTGATATTAATGAAAAAAACTTAATTAGAAAGATTGAAATCTACACGAAAAGAAGACACATTATTGCTCATAGTGGCGACTATGACTTAAGCAGTACGTCTCAAACAGAGAATAGAATTGAAAAAGATTTTGCTCAAGATTGCGTTGATCTTGTAAGTAAATTTGCAAAACATGTAAATGAAATATGCCAACGATGAACAGATTATATATAGTTACATACGATTTATTTTCCCCGGGGAAAAATCAAGAATCAATAATCAATAAAATAAAAACTTTTACATCATGGGCTCGCCTAGGTGGTTCTTCATACTTGCTTTTTACTGAAAAAACACACATTGAAATACGCGATTTATTACACGGAGACTTGGATATAAATGATAAATTATATGTTGGTTTGATGGGTAATTCGGCTGCATGGAGTGGCTTGGGAGATGAAGTGGGAAAATGGATTATTGAAAAGCAAAAATAGAATTTGATTATCAATCATTTTAAAAATCAAAAAACAAGCCGAACTCATACAGCAATTAACCGCCACCTTTGGCAAGACCAAGGTGAATAAACTGGCTGTTATATTAAAGGAACGAAATTTTGCTTTACGCGATTTGATTGACACAACCTTTAACGCGGATAAAACCATTGCCTTTCGTGCCGCCTGGTTGTTAGAAAATGTTTTCCTGGCTGATCCTGACTTTTACCTTACTGATCTGGATTATTTACTTACGCGATTTAAAGATGTTACTTACCCCAGCTGCCAAAGGCATTATGCCAAGGTCTTGATGCACATTACATCACCCAAAGCACTTCCGCAGATAAAAGATAAAATACAAACAGCCAATATGGAGCCGGTAATTGAGCAATGCTTCGATTGGATGATAGAGCCTGAAATACTCATCGCCGTAAAAGCACATGCCGCTGAAGCTTTGTTTAACCTGCGTCATCGATACCCATGGATTGCGGAAGAATTGGCAAACCAACTACAGTTTTTAATGAAGAATGGGACAGCAGCTATACAAACGAGAGGAAAGCGGTTGTTGGCTAAATTATAAAACCCTTGTCATTTCGACCGAAGGGAGAAATCTTCTGCTATATACATTTACGCCATATATAATTGCAGAAGATTTCTCCTCGTACTTCGTTCGAAATGACAATTGGGTTAATTCTTCCCTTCAGTCGGTTTATCTTCCCTATGTAAATTATCGCTTACCTGGTTGTGGTTTAGCTTCGCGTGTATGGCTGATGAACTATTATTAGCGTAAGTGCCGTAAGCATTTACCAATACGCCTTTCAGGTTATATTTATCAGATGTTACCGCGTAAACTATCGACATATCATCCGGGTTGCTTGGCCCTTCAAAACGATAGAATTCATCTATCTGAAAATCGTCGGCAGTCATGTGGATGTTTTTTTCCTTGTCATCAATGGTATCACCTTCAAGGCTCAGGTTTTCGGTGTAGCCTCTTTTCATCAGGTCGTTAGTAGCTTCTACTAAGTTGTTATATGTTATCATGGTTGATGGCATGTTTAAGTGGGTGATTTACTTGTTTAATATATATAACCGGGCAATATTGCTATTGTTTGCTTAAAGCTGCCGGCTGTCAATTGCGTTATTAACAAGTGTGCATAGTGGCTTATTAATCAAGTAAATATTTTGTATGAATGCCATTTATTTCTGATATTTTTGCACGCTCGAATATTATAATGGTTTCTTCCCCTAATGAGATCATATAATTGAAAAAATATTTATTAATGCTATTGATTAAACTTAAACCCGCTCATTTGAACATGAAGTTCTTTACCCTTGCTTTCTCTTTGTTACTTGCTATCAGCTTTAGCAGTTATGCGCAAAATGGTGTTCCAGATAATTACCCTACAGCAAAAATTTATATAGTTGACGCGCAAAACGGACAAGAGGTATTAGCCAACAGCGATACCGCCATCCTGTTTAAAAACGCGCTGATTGATTTGGTTACCAACACCATTATCGTACAAAAACAATATAAACATGTGATGGGTCATAATGCCTATGTGATCACCCAAACCGACCCATCAAACGGTAATGAATATCAATTACAGGAAACCACCAAAGTATTCGGCTCTGTAGTAACCGTTTATACTTTTGTGTATAATGTAGACCAAAACAAACTTTATTATAATGACCCGCATGGCGCGGGCGGCGACCAGAACCTTGCCCCGCAATGGATCTCGCAGGATAATATGGCTAACTTAAACAGGTGCCAGCAGCTTGGTTGGTTCAATAACCTGAGCGCTCCACAAGCTAATGAACAACAACCGCAACAAGAAGAAGCAAGTGCTGAACCTGTTGATAACGATGTAAACGCTACTGTAGCACCACCTGCATTACCAACCTACGAACAACCTGAATGCCCGCAGGATGGCTATCTGTGGCAACCCGGTTACTGGGCCTACAGTGTTGATTCGAGAGCGTATTACTGGGTACCTGGTGTATGGGTGGCCCCACCGTCACCCGATCTTTTCTGGACACCGGCTTATTGGTCATTTAATGGCTTCGGTTATTTTTACCATGCAGGCTATTGGGGTGCAAGCGTAGGCTACTACGGCGGCATTGATTACGGCTATGGTTACAGTGGCCGCGGTTACTACGGTGGCGAATGGCGCGAAGGTCATTTTCATTATAACACGGCTGTAGTGAGGGTTAATGTAAATGTGGTGCATAATACTTATGTAAACAAAACCGTAATTGTTGTTAATCAAAACCGCAATGCAAGCAGTTTTAACGGCCGGGGCGGTGTTGTAGCTAAACCTACACCACAGGAAACAGCCGCAATGAACCAGCCACATGTTAAACCAACCCCCGACCAGAACAGGAACCAATGGGCAGCAAGGAATGATAAAGGCCAGTTTGCTTCACCAGCCAATGGCAATAAACCTATGAATATTGCAGCACCAAGAGTACCTGAAAAAAGCGTTACGGCTACTCCAAACCAAAGGCCAAATAATGCTGCAGGTAACAATGGCAATCAAAGAGGCGCTTATAACAACCAAAATACAAGACCGGCTACAACAGGTACTACAAATACGACTAATCAAAATCCCGGAACAAACAATACAAATCAAAACACAAATAACCCAGCTTCAAAACCGGAGTATAACAATCAAAATACAAGGCCTGCCACTAATAATACCAATACTGTTAACCAAAACCCTGGTACAAATACTACAACCCCAAGGCCTGCTTACAATAACCCGAATGCAAGGACAGGTACAAGCAATGTACCTAACCAAAATTCAGGTGTAAGCATCCCTAAGGGTACAGGCAGTGTAACGCCATCATCAAACAATGGCCACGGTGGTACATATCAGAATCAGCCGTATGGTGGTTCAAGGGGCACAAGGAATCCAACAAATAATCAAAAACCGCAGCCTAAGCCTCAACCCAAAAGTGAAAAACAGGATAAAAAATAAAACTGTTTAAAAATATCCATAACGCAAAAGAGCCGCCCTATTAAGGCGGCTCTTTTTATATATGATGGATTTAATTATATTAAACTTCAGCAGTTTCCGGCGAGTTCAGGAACACAAAGTTGTTATCAAACATATCCAGCTTTATCCTGCTATCCTTGTCAATTTTGCCTGCAAGGATCTGTTTTGACAGTTCATTCAGGATTTTCTTCTGGATAACCCTTTTCAGTGGCCTTGCGCCTAATTGCGGATCATAACCTAACTGTGCCAGCCAATCCAGTGCTTCTTCTGAAGCATCCAGTGTGATGCCCATTTCAGCCAGGGTTTGCTGTACATGCTTGAATTGCAGTTTCACTATATCACCTATTTCATCGCGGGTAAGCGGGGTGAACATGATGATCTCATCTATCCTGTTCAAAAACTCCGGACGAATAGTTTTCCTCAACAACTCGAACAGTTCATTTTTAGTTTTGGCGATGATACCGTCACGATTATCGTCTTCCAAACCTTCAAAATTTTCCTGTATGATGTGTGAACCAATATTGGAGGTCATGATGATGATGGTGTTCTTAAAGTTCACTACACGGCCCTTATTATCAGTTAAACGACCGTCATCCAAAACCTGTAACAGGATATTGAATACATCCGGGTGGGCTTTTTCAATCTCATCCAGCAAGATCACACTATATGGCCTCCTGCGAACGGCTTCCGTTAATTGTCCGCCTTCATCATAGCCCACATAGCCCGGAGGCGCTCCTATCAGTCTTGACACGGCATGGCGTTCCTGGTATTCGCTCATATCAATCCTCACAATGGCCTGTTCATCGTTAAACAGGTATTCAGCCAGGGCCTTTGCAAGTTCGGTTTTACCAACACCGGTAGTACCTAAAAATATGAATGAACCAATTGGCTTGCGTTTATCCTGCAACCCGGCACGACTACGCCTGATGGCATCGCTTATCGCCTCAATCGCTTCCTCCTGCCCTGCCACACGTTTGTGTAACTCATCTTCCAGGTTCAGCAATTTTTCGCGCTCGCTTTGGATCATTTTTGAAACCGGGATACCTGTCCAGCGTGAAACCACACCTGCAATATCATCGGCAGTAACTTCTTCCTTCAGCATACGGCTGTCGGCCTGATTTTCGAGTAAAGCGGCTTTTAATTGCTCTACTTCGGCCTGTGCCTTAACAATGGTTCCATAGCGTAATTCGGCTACTTTGCCATAATCTCCGGCACGCTCAGCCTGGTCAGCTTCCAGTTTGTAATTTTCTATCTGTTCAACTTTTAGGTTGATACCATCTACAAGATCCTTTTCCCCCTGCCATTTGGCACGTAATGAATCACGTTCTGCTGATAGATTGGCGATCTCTTCGCTTAAAACAGTTACTTTATGTGTATCTTTTTCACGTTTAATAGCTTCGCGCTCAATTTCAAGCTGCATTATTTTACGTTCCAGTTCGTCAACTGCTTCCGGTACGGAATCCATTTCCAAACGTAATTTACTGGCAGCTTCGTCCATTAAGTCGATAGCCTTATCCGGTAAAAACCTATCGGCAATATAACGCTGCGACATTTCAACAGCGGCAATAATAGCTTCGTCTTTTATCCGCACTTTGTGGTGTGCTTCATAACGTTCCTTCAACCCACGCAGAATGGAAATAGCATCCTGTGTATCCGGCTCGTCAACCAGCACCATCTGAAAACGGCGTTCCAAAGCTTTATCCTTTTCAAAATATTTTTGATACTCGTTCAGAGTGGTTGCACCAATGGCCCTTAATTCGCCACGGGCAAGGGCCGGTTTTAATATATTTGCAGCATCCATAGCACCGTCACCGCCGCCTGCACCAACAAGGGTATGGATCTCATCGATAAACAATACGATCTCACCATCGGCCTGGATCACTTCTTTTATAACTGATTTCAGCCTTTCTTCAAATTCTCCTTTGTATTTGGCACCTGCTATCAGCGCACCCATATCCAGCGAATAAACAGTCTTGGTCTTTAAGCTTTCAGGCACATCACCCTTAATGATCCTGAAGGCAATACCTTCGGCAATTGCTGTTTTACCAACACCAGGCTCACCAACCAAAATAGGGTTGTTTTTTGTACGGCGCGATAAGATCTGTATCACCCGCCTGATCTCTTCATCACGGCCAATAACCGGGTCAAGTTTGCCCGATTCGGCATATTCGTTCAGGTTACGGGCATATTTGTTAAGCGCGTTATAAGTAGCTTCGGCATTCTGATCGGTTACCTTGCTGTCACCGCGTAAGCTGATGATGGCTTTTTTAAGGTCCTTTTCATTTACACCAAAATCCTTTAAGGCATTGCTGGTTTTATCATTACCCGCTAAAATGCCCAGCAGAATATGTTCTACCGATACAAATTCGTCCTTAAATTCCTTTAAATATGATTGTGCTTTTTGCAATACTGCATTAGCAGATGACGACAAATACACATCGCTGCCGCTAACTTTAGGGTACGATGCTATTTGCTGGTCGAGAATATCGTTTAACCGGTTGAGGTTAACGTTTAATTTTTTTAGTAAGTAGGATATAACGTTTTCATCAACCAATAACAAGCCTTTTAGCAAGTGAGCCGGCTCAATAGCCTGCTGCTGATTGCCGCTTGTAATTTCAGAAGCCTTTTGCACGGCTTCCTGTGCTTTTATGGTAAAGTTGTTAAAATTCATGATAAGTACTATTCAAAAAACCGACCAATGCACCAATTATGAAAAATTGGCATTTAAAAATCATTTTCAGCTGTCCTTTTGTCGTTGGTAGAGATAACTGATTAATCCCTAATTTACACATAACACCGGTGATAAACTTTGGTTTTCAACCAGATGAACAACATTACCCAATAATGCCCAATGACAGAATGACGTTTATTACTCCACGCTTTCAATAGCGCAAGTCTTGTGTGAAAGCTTTGCGCGTGGATGACTTGTGTACATCAGCACAAGTCTCCCCAAACTCAAATCAACCCACAAGACTTGCGCCAAGATAATTTTACTCCACTCCTTTTACATTCATCTTGATGCAATAGAATGCAGTAGACGCAGTGATGAATAATACATCTTTATTCTTCCCGCCAAAGCATAAATTGCTTGTCCACGGTTCATCAATCGCTATATGCCCAATCTTTTCGCCTTGCGGATTATAAATAGTTACACCTTTGCCGGTCAGGTAAATGTTCCCTTTTTCATCCAGCGTCATCCCATCCGATCCCTGGTTTACAGCCAGTGTTTTATTGCTCAAAGTACCATCAGCGTTAATGGTGAATTTATATGTTTTATTTGCGCCGATATCGGCAACGTACAGGTATTTACCATCGGGAGTGCCTACAATTCCATTGGGTTGTTTTAGCGTGCCATCAACCGCTATAGGTTGTTTGCTGTTTTTAGGTAGATAATAAACTTTTTGGCCGTCCAGATCAGACTTTTTTCTTGTCCAGTAATCGCGCTGATAGTAAGGGTCGGTCATGTAGATTCCGCCTTTGGCATCAATCCAGATATCGTTGGGGCCGTTCATCAGCTTACCATCCAGGTCGGTCAACAAAACTTTTATTTTCTTTTTTGGGCTGATGGACCATATCTGGTCGTGCTCATCGGCACAGGTAACCAGATTACCATGATGATCGAAATACATTCCGTTTGAGCGGCCCGCGCTATCTAAAAACAGCGATAGTTTACCATTAATATCATACTTCCAGATCTTATTATTGGGCTGATCGGTAAAAAAAACTTCGCCTTTTTTATTTACGGATACGCCCTCGGTAAAGCTGAATTGTTTGGCTATTAAATGCGCTTTGGTGGTGGTATCATATATAGCAATGCTTTGAGCCGATACGGAACCGATAAAAAAGGCAAATAATGCCGCTATTAATAATTTATGACTGACTTTCATTTTTTAGGTAGATGGCTGTGAATATTTTGCTAAAGTAAATGCTAATTGAAGATTAATGTACTATACAAATAAATATTTTCTAACTAAGTTTAACCTTCTTTAAAATCATCAATGAAAATAAAAGCTACTTTTTTCACCTGCTTATTGGCTGTAATTACCATTGGCTCTGCCTCAGCCCAGGACAAATTAATTTATAAAGATACCACCCAACCTATGGAAGCCCGGGCTAAAGACCTGGTATCGAGGTTAACATTGAAAGAAAAGGTAGCGTTGCTAGGTTATAACAGCCAGGCAGTACCGAGGTTAGGCATACCCGCCTACAATTGGTGGAACGAAGCCTTACATGGAGTTGCCCGTGCAGGCGAAGCCACTGTGTTTCCGCAGGCTATAGGCATGGCCGCAACGTTTAATGATGATCTGTTAAAACAGGTATCAACCGTAATATCAACCGAAGCCAGGGCAAAATATAACCTGGCTATAGCGCAGGACCATCACCTGCAATACATGGGTTTGACTTTTTGGACACCCAACATCAACATCTTCCGCGACCCACGCTGGGGCCGCGGACAGGAAACTTATGGAGAAGACCCTTATTTAACCGCTACCATGGGTTCGGCATTTGTAAGGGGCTTACAGGGCGATGATCCTAAATATCTGAAAGTATCGGCCACCGCCAAACACTTCGCCGTACACAGCGGCCCCGAAGCTACCCGAGATTATTTTGATGCTCATGTTGATGAAAAAGATCTGCGCGAAACTTATCTATATGCCTTTCATGTTTTGGTGGTGAATGCTAAGGTAAACTCGGTAATGTCGGCCTATAACCGGATAAACGGCATGCCGAACTCTATCAACAAAACATTGCTTACTGATATTTTAAGAAAAGAATGGGGTTTTAAAGGCCACGTAGTAACAGATTGCGGCGCATTGAATGATGTTTATGAAACCCACAAAACATTGAAAGGCCCTGTTGAAACCGCTGCTGCAGCCATTAAAGCAGGCATCAATCTTGATTGCTCTACAGTTTTGCAGAAGGATATTATTGAAGCCATCAACCAGAAATTAATAACTGAAAAAGAAGTTGACCAAGCGTTAACCACCTTGTTACTTACCGAATTCAAACTTGGTTTTTATGATGATCAAAATGCAGTGCCTTATCACGCTTACGGCACAGATAGCGTACACAATGAGGCACACATAGCCCTTGCCCGCAAAGTTGCTCAGCAAGGGATGGTATTGTTAAAAAACGACAACAATGTTTTACCGTTAAGTAAAAGCAAGTATTCCAGTATCATGGTAGTAGGCCCAAATGCTGCGGCGTACGACCCCATGGTTGCAAATTACCATGGTGTGAGCAACAGAGTGGTAAACTTTGTTGAAGGCATAACCACCGCGGCAGGACCCGGCACCAGTGTTGACTACGATTTGGGCTGTAATTATACCGACACTACCCACTTTGGCGGTATATGGGCAGCGGGTAATGCTGATGTAACCATTGCTGTTATAGGTTTATCACCTGTTTTAGAGGGTGAGGCCGGTGATGCTTTCCTATCAGCATCAGGCGGTGATAAAAAAGACCTGAGTTTACCTGCAAGCGAAATTGCTTTTATGAAGCAGCTACGTAAAGCCAGTCATAAACCTATTATTGCAGTAATTACAGCAGGGAGCGATATTGATGTAGATGCCATTGCGCCTTATGCCGATGCTGTCATCCTGGCCTGGTATCCCGGCGAACAAGGCGGTAATGCTTTGGCTGATATTGTGTTTGGTAAGGTATCTCCATCAGGGCACTTGCCGCTTACATTTTATAAATCGATTGCTAATGTGCCTCCATTCTCAAACTACAATATGGCGGGCCACACTTACCGCTATTATAACGGCCCGGTGCAATATCCGTTTGGCTTTGGTTTGAGTTATACCACATTTGCTTATACTTTGCAGGATGGTTTAAAAAGCAATTACAAAGCTACCGATACATTAACTACAACAGTTAAAATTAAAAACACGGGCGCTGTTGACGGTGACGAAGTACTACAGGCATATATTGAATATCCGCAAATTAACCGCATGCCATTTAAAGAGTTAAAATCATTTAAACGCGTTTCGGTAACTAAGGGTGATGAGCAATCAGTAACCGTAAAAATACCGGTAAGTGAGTTGCAAAAATGGGATTTGGCAACGCATAAATGGAAGATTTATCCGGGCAATTATAAACTGATATTAGGCAGTAATTCGCAGGATGCAAGACTAAGTATGGATTTTGCGGTAGCAAAGTAATCCCCCACTGTCAGTTCGACCAACGGAAGAAATTTTCTTTGATAAGCACAACCACGTTGCAGATCGAAGAAGATTTCTCCCTACGGTCGAAATGACAAAATGGAATAATTATCATGTATTCAAAAGATGAAGCATCACAAATACGGCAGGCTTTCTGGACGGTATTCGGGCAATATATATCCCCGCAACTATCTGCCGACGGCCTGAAAGTAAACTGGGTAAACTACAAAACAGGCATCAAACATTTGTACTTTAAAATGGAGGCCGACAAGCAATTTGCTACTATCGGCATTGTAATGACCCACCCTGATAGAGGTATACAGGAACTTTTCTTTGAGCAGTTTAAGGAACTAAAAATAATGTTTGATAGTTATATTGATGAGGAATGGATATGGGCCTTGCACGATGAGGATGAATATGGTAAAACCATCAGCCGCATTTACCAGCAGATTGATAATGTAAGTATCTACAACCGCAACGACTGGCCGCAGCTGATCTCCTTCTTCAAACCAAGGATCATAGCGCTCGATGATTTTTGGAGCGTGGCGCAGTATAGTTTTGAGAGTTTGAAGTAAAAACCTTTCTCATCGCTGTAGAGACGCAATACTTTGCGTCTCCCGCATTAAGCATATCATAAAAGACGCAAAGTATTGCGTCTCTACGGTTTTAACTACGAAATCATTTTACTAACTTTGTTAGCATGAAGCGTTCGGGAAGTGCTGACCTGCCATTGCATTATGGCTACGTACCCATCTGGCTTGCTGAGCGGATGGCAAAGCTGGGTTTGGCTATTGTGGAGAACATACTGATTGATTATGGTAAGGATGACCTGCTGCGCCGCATTAGTGATCCTTTTTGGTTCCAGAGTTTGGGCGCGGTTATGGGTATGGACTGGCATTCATCGGGCATAACTACTTCTGTTATGGGTGCTTTAAAGCGGGCAGTAAATCCGCATAGTAAAGAATTGGGTATTTACATCTGCGGCGGCAAAGGCAAACACTCCAAACAAACACCCGACGAACTCATTAAAATAAGCGAGAGAACCGGCCTCGATGGCAATTACCTGGTTAAATGCAGCAAACTCAGCGCTAAGGTTGATAATACTGCCATACAGGACGGTTTCCAGCTTTATACTCACAACTTTATATTGAGCGATACCGGCAAATGGGCCGTAGTGCAGCAAGGTATGAGCGATAAAAGCAGTACAGCGCGCAGGTATCATTGGCTGTCGGAATCTTTAACTTCTTTTGTAGATGATCCGCATACTTCTATTTACGGGCAAAATACAGGCTATATTTTAAACATGGCCGATAAACAGGCTGATGGTTCAAGAAACGGCGTGATGCAGATAGCAGCCGAAGAACCGGAACGAATGCTAAAAGAGATCAGCAAACTGGTAATGCCATCGCATCATGATGTACGTGCAAAGGATGTAGACCTTAAAAGATTAGGTGCCGTACTATGGCTCGCCCATGAAAAACAACCATCAGATTTTCAGGATCTGTTATTATTACAAGGATTAGGGCCACGCACATTACAATCATTAGCATTAGTTAGCGAGGTGATCCACGGTACATCTTCACGATTCAAAGACCCTGCACGTTTTTCTTTCGCGCACGGTGGTAAGGATGGGCATCCCTTCCCAGTACCCATAAAAGTTTATGACGAAACCATCAGCACTTTACAGACCGCGGTCTATAAAGCCAAAATAGGGCAATCAGAAAAAACTGAAGCGATAAAACGATTATCAAAGATTGCAGAAAACGCCGAAAAGAATTTCACGCCGAATGCCAACTTTGATAAGGTAATTGAGGAGGAACGCAATAATTCATGGAGACACGGCGGTCGTACGGTTATGGGCAGAGTTAAGCCACCTATAGAACAACAATTGAAATTGTTCTAAAACAAAAATAGCGATGAGTAACTCATCGCTATTTTTTATTCTTGTTAACCGTCATGCTGAACTTGTTTCAGCATCTCACATATATGATCTACACCAGGCAAGCGGCCCAGCATGTGAGATTCCGAAACAAGTTCGGCCTGACTTTTAATTCTATTATTATTTGGCTCCGGCTAATTCTTTAGCCTTGTCTAAATGCATTTGCAGGGTTGGTAATGTTTCAGCTGCAAAGGTTTTTATAGTCTGATTTTTATTGTCGCTTGCTTCTGTAAACAGATCAACTGCTTCTTCATGATCTTTAACCATCATTTCCAGGTAAGCTTTGTCAAATTCTGCTCCGGTTTTTTTACCAAGGCTATCAATCAATTCCTGGTGCTCACCGCTAATGGTATCTTTTTCCGTTATTAATTTATCGTCTTCCATCCATTTAAGCGTGCTGTCAGCTTTAGTATGGTCGGCTATAATTGTTTTTGCATAACTTACTACGGCCGGGTTAGTTGAGTTTTTTACAGCTAATTGCGATGCCGCTATTTCAGTTAAACCGCCTTCAAGGCCATTTTTAATAAGCGCTATACCGCCATCGTCAACCAGTGTTTTTTCGTTATAGTATTTTGCTTTCCAGTTATCAATACATGATTGCAGAGATAAAGCCATAGCTAATCCTAATACCGGGAAAATAAGTTTTTTCATTTTTAAATGTTAAAATTATAGTATCAACAAACATTAAACTATGCTGTTTAATATTTCATGCAAAACAAATCAATTTATTAATAAGAAGCCAAAAAATCGGCAAATATTTTTACTATTTATGCCAGATTTCTACCCGCATTCACAATGCCATATACCGTTCTTATAACCAGCTTATCATAAATCTCCGTCATTTCCGGATCAGCGTTCTCATTATTAAGGCATTGCAGCGCATAATGCTGTACAATTACCAACGGTAACACAATACGTTCGCGTATGCCTATTGAGCGCCTTTCAACCGGGTATTCATCCATTAGTGCGTTACTACCTGTCAATTCAATCAGCATGGCTTTGGTAAGATCATACTCATCTTTCAATGTTTGCCAGAATTTGCCGAACCTTTCATCATTTTGCAGGTAAGCGGTAACACGGAAATCAGATTTCGACATGGACATCATACAGTTATCCAGCATGGTTTTAAAGAAACCTGAAGTATGGTAAAGCTGTTTTACTTCTTCCCATTTACCTTCATTTTTCATTTTCCTTAAAGCAGTACCTACGCCATAAAAGCCCGGGATATTCTGTTTCAACTGGCTCCACGAGGTTACAAAGCTTATAGCGCGCAGGTCTTCCAGTTTCAACTGAGCATCGGCATTACGCTTGGTCGGTCGGCTGCTGATATTGATGCGTGAAAGTAATTTCAGCGGACTGAATTTTTCCAGGTATTCAACAAACAGATCGTCCTGTTTCAAAGCCATGAATAGCTTATAGCTTTCGCTGGCCATATCGGCTATCAAAGCTTTATGGTTTTTACTTAAAAGGTCGTTCTTGTTAGGATACAATTCCGACACAATACCTGCATTTATCAACTGCTCCATATTAAAACGAGCAGTTTCAATTGATCCGTATTGCGAACTCACTGTTTGACCCTGTATGGTTAACTGGATGTGCTCATTGGCTATCTCATCGCCCATAGAAGCGTAGAAACGGTGTGTTTTACCTCCACCACGTGCCGGTGGACCTCCCCTGCCATCAAAAAACGCCAGGTCGATGCCGTATTTACGGGCCATAGCAGTAAGTTCAACCTTAGCATTATATATAGACCAGTTGGCCATTAAATAGCCACCATCTTTGGTACCATCCGAAAAGCCCAGCATTATACTCTGGCGATTGCCACGGTTTGCTAAATGCTCTTTATAAAAAGGATGAGTATATAGCCTTTCCATTATGGTTGCTGCCAATTTGAGATCGTTAATTGTCTCAAACAATGGCATAAAATCAACGCTTAGTTCTTCTTTTTTCCAGCCGCTCCATAAAAACAGGTCTATCAGCTGTAAAATATCCGATGCCTGCTGGCAATTGCTGATGATAAAACGCTGACAAGCCTTCTCGCCATTAGCTTGCTGAATATCTTTCATCAACCTAATGGTGTTCAGCGTATCCATTGTAAGGCTGTCCACATTATCAGGGCATTTAAAATCAGCTTCCTTAAAGGTGATATGTTTTATTTTCCCTTCCTCGTCAAGATCGTTATACCCGGCATAAATACTTTCTTTAATGCCGTCCTGCTGTTCAATATATTCGTAAACACTGCGTAACACACGGCTATCCTGCCTTATATCCAGCGTAGCGAAAAAGCAGCCGAAAAGGTTAACTTTTCTTATCAGGTCCTCAACTACGTTTACAAACAGACTGTCGTGGTCTTGTATTAGAGTACTTCTGACAGATTGCAGCATAACCAGCAGGTCCTTTTGCACATCTTCCTGTTTATCCTGCGGATTAAAGGCATTATCATATAAAAGCTTTTCAATGGTTTCCAGCGTTTTGCCAAATCCCCTGAAAGTAATACGGCGTTTCAGCACCCTGAAATCACGATAGTAACACCGGAACACGATCTGTCTTAAAAATTTAGCTACTGCTTTTGTAGTATCAGTAGTTACGTTAGGGTTACCGTCCCTGTCGCCACCCGGCCAAAAACCTAATTCCAGTACCTGGTGGTTATCGGCAAGGCTTATATCAAACTCCTCTTCCAGTTTTGATTGTATGCCCGATATGGCCTGGTAAAATATATTCTCCAGAAACCAAACCAAACTAACTGCTTCATCAACAGGGGTTGGCGAGGTTTTATTAAAGAAAGGTGTTTTACCCAACTGCTGTAGCAGTTCATCAATAGTATTTATATCGTTGATCTTCAGCGCCTCAATCATATCAGTCATGATACCCAAAACGGTGCCAGGGTAAAACTGTGTAGGGTGCGCGGTAAGTACCAAGCGCAATGAAAAATCTTTTAGCTTTTCGCTGATAGCATTACGGGCCTGATCACTGATAGCGGCTTGCTGCAGCAGACTTTGTAAGGATCCGGAATCATCAGGACGGCCAATTTTACTGAACGATGAATCCTCTATTGCATCAAACAATACTACCTGCCGTTCAATATACTGTATAAAACGGAATAAACGGTTGATCTGCTCGCGGTGATCAATATCGGGTACATACTTTTTAAAGAATGATTCGATGATCTCCTTAGGTGATTCCTGGTTTATAGCACCTTTTTCACAATGCGAACTAAAAAACGGCAGCAAAATACCGGTATCTTTTACCTGGTAAAAAGGCAGCGTTTGAAATAAACTGTTATACAACTCAAAACGGGCAACAACTTCATGGTTGAAAGCGGTTTCTCTCTGGCTGAGTTTTAACGTTGAGGACATACAAATAGGTTGAACATGAGTGTAAAATTCCGGTGCATTTAATGAGGTCGCATTAAAGGGGTGAATTTAAATATCTAAATCTTAAAATCAGCAAAAAATTGAATATTTATTAACAATTTAACTATATATATGTTAATATTGATTAAAAAATAGCCATCCGCTTAAATTTTTTAAATTTGTATTTCTAAATCAACCAATTAGCCTGTATGCATTTTAGGGAGATAAAAAGTTTTTTCTACAGTCAGTATTTTTCCGATGGCTTACGCATTACTATAGGCGTTTTAATACCTTCATTAATTTTAGCCCAACTTCATTATTTTGATGCTGGGGTAAGCATGTCATTAGGCGCGCTATGTATAAGTGTTGTTGATACGCCCGGCCCGGTAATGCATAAACGCAATGCCATGGCTATATGTAACTTGAGTGTGTTTTTAGTAGCTGTAATCACGGGTTTCGCAAGGCTCAATATTTATACTTTAGGCATTGAGGTTACTTTATTTGCCTTCCTGTTCTCCATGTTCACCATTTATGGCAACCGTGCGGCATCTATTGGTACCGGGGCTTTATTGGTAATGATACTGATGATGGATAAAGCTTTACCAGCCAGCGAGGTGCTATCATCAAGCGCCATTATTTTAGCAGGCGGAGTTTGGTATATGTTATTCAGTCTTGTGTTCTTTGGCATCAGGCCCTATCGCGCGGCACAACAAACATTGGGCGAAAGTATCGATGAGGTGGCAAAATTCCTTCGACTTAAAGCTGCCTTTTATTTACCTGATACAGATATTGACGAGAACTACCATAAACTGGTATCGCAGCAAATAAAAGTAAGCCAAAGCCAGGATATGGTGCGGGAAATGCTATTTAAAAGCAGGTTGCTGGTGCGTGAATCAACCAGTGCGAGCCGCATTTTGGTGCTTACTTTTATCGACCTTGTTGATATGTACGAAAACATAATGGCTACCCATTATGATTATGCATACCTACGCGATAAGTTTAAACATACCGGCATATTAGCTGATGTAGCTAAGATAATTGAGCACATGGCCAACGAGGTAGACAAAGCTGCATTTATCGTACTATCAAACACCAAATACAAAAACCCGGTTGACTTTACCCCTGAACTGGAAAAGCTGAAAGCAAAAATTGATACCCTGGCCGAAACTGAGCCCGAAACCAGCAATATCATCCTGAAAAAGATACTGGTTAATCTGCGTGATATGAACCAGAAGATCACCAGCATTTATAACTATTATAATTCTGACTCGGCCAACCTGTTATTTGAGAACCGGCGTAAGATAGAGTACTCAAAATTTGTTACCCATCAGGATTATGCCCCACATATTTTTACCGATAACCTTTCATTTGGTTCGGCTGCATTTAAACATGCTTTAAGGGTAGCATTGGTTTGTTTAATTGGTTTCATCACCGCAAAAACCATCTCGCAGGGACACCATAGTTATTGGATTTTGCTTACCATTATTGTTATTTTAAAACCGGGCTTTAGTCTATCAAAACAACGCAATTATCAGCGATTGATCGGCACCATTTTCGGTGGTATTTTTGGCATTCTCTTGTTAATTTTTGTGCCAGATAAAACAGTACAGTTCTGTTTTATGGTATTTTTTATGCTGGGGTGTTATAGCTTTTTAAGGTATAATTATGTGTGGAGTGTTTTGTTTATGACCCCTTACATACTTATTGTATTTAGCTTTTTGGGTGTTAACCATATAGTACAGGAAAGGATCATGGATACCATTATAGGTTCAGTGATCGCATTTATTGCCAGCTACGTTATCTTCCCCGCATGGGAATATGAGCAAATACAGCAAACCCTGCGCGAAATGATCTGTGCCAATGCTAATTACCTGGTAAAAATAGCCGAAAGTTTATCGGGCAAAACAGTGGATACTACTGAATACAAACTAGCCCGTAAGGATGTTTTTGTAAAATCAGGAAACTTATCCGCTGCATTTGAGCGTATGACTTCCGAGCCTAAAAGCAAACAGAAGAATATAAAAGAGATTCATAAGTTTGTAGTGCTCAACCATATCTTGTCGTCTTACACGGCTACTGTAGCGGCAGAAATTATTGGTAAAACGGTTAATAATTCGCAGCCTGATATTATCAGATCCATCAAAAAAAGTCTTGCTATATTGAATGATACCAGTGCAAAACTAGGTGGACAAAAAGCGGATTTCAATACTGAAAGATCAACCCAGGTAAGCCTCGACAACAAACCGGAACTTTTAGTACCTGATGATAGTCTTTTAAAAGAGCAACTAGGATTTATTAATAAGATCAGCGCTGATATTTCGCGTGTGTCGGAAAATATATTGGTTTAGCTTTCCCTCACGTCATCCTTTTTAACTACAACAATTCCGTCGCTAAATTAGCCAACTCGCTGCGCTCCCCTTTTTGCAGGGTAATGTGGGCATATAAAGGGTGATCTTTTGCTTTATCAATCAGGTATGATAATCCGTTACTTTCCGCATCCAGATAAGGGGTATCAATTTGGTAAATATCACCGGTGAACACAAACTTACTATTCTCCCCTGCCCTGCTGATAATTGTTTTAATCTCGTGAGGGGTTAGGTTCTGTGCTTCATCCACAATAAAAAATATCTTACTTAAAGTGCGCCCGCGAATAAAGGCCAGCGGCGCTATGGATATTTTATCATTAGTTACCAATTCATCAATCTTGGCCTGCATTTTTTCATCATCACTGAACTGATCCTTAATAAATTTCAGGTTATCCCAAATAGGCGCCATGTAGGGGTCTATCTTTGATTTGATATCGCCCGGCAAAAAGCCGATATCCTTATTACTTAGCGGAACAATTGGCCTTGTTACGTAGATCTGCCTGAAATGCTTGCGCTGTTCCAATGCACCAGCCAATGCCAAAAGCGTTTTGCCTGTACCTGCATTGCCTTGTATGGTAACCAGTTTTATATCAGGGTGCAGTAAGGCATGTATGGCAAAAGCCTGCTCCATATTTTTGGGCGAGATATTAAATATAGGCTGTTCGGTTACCTTTTCCAATTGCGCAGTTTGCGAATTGTAGAAAGCCGGTGCAGTTTGATTTTTCCCGTTTAAAATATAAAAATGGTTATTGGGGTGTTTAATATCAAAGGTATCAACCGGTAGGCTATCGTGTTTATTAAGTTGGGTAATGAGTTTATCGGCTACTTTATTCAGCGTAGTTTTGCCGGTATAAAGTTCATCAACGTTCTTGATCTTGCCGGTTTCATAATCCTCTGCAAATAAATTAAGAGATTTAGCTTTAAGGCGAAGACAAATATCCTTTGAAACCAATACTATCTTTTTATCCGGGTTCTCCTCCTGTAAAACCAAAGCGGCGTTCAATATGCGGTGATCCGTTTTCTCCGAGCCAAAAATAGCCGCAGCATCGGCTGCAATATTCTTGGTATCGATGATCACTTTAAAGCTGCCTTTGCTTTTACCGTTCAGCGGCAGCCACTCGTTTACCAGGTTATTGCTGGAGATATCATCCATCAGCCTGATAAAGCTGCGGGCCTCGAAATTACGGGTATCGTTGCCGCTTTTCATGTTGTCCAACTCTTCCAGTACCTGTATGGGTATGGCCACATCATGTTCCTGAAAGTTTTCAAAGGCGTTATGATCGTACAGGATAACGGAGGTATCTAATACAAATATCTTCTTCTTGTCAGTTTTTCTCGAGCCGTCCTTTTGCATATAATGCTAAATTAGCTTTTTTGTGCCAAAAAAAGTGTTTAGTGACTGGAGATTAGTGATTAGTTTAAAATCTGAAGGCTGGTTGCCTGTCTCGTGTATAATGGATCCTTCACTACGTTCAGGATGACAATGAGGAGAGTTTTGATTTACATCCTTAAAATCCAATAAATCCGTTTCATTCTGGTTCACCTGATTTATTCAAAACGAAAACGGGAGCCCTCCTCTTTCGATTTGAACTCCCGTTTCCAAACTTCTTAGCAGCCATAGCCGCCGCGAAGCATCAAGTTTTGTGTATCTCTAACCGACCTGATCTCCTCATCGTTATGTTGCCTACGCTGAAGATCATTATTCTCTGCGAATGCTGATCTATCTCTGTGTTGCTTAATAGCGGTTTCTGTTGTTTATCCCTACGGATTGAACGCTGTCAGTTTCGTTTTCCCATTTAACTTACCGTTACCCTCGCGGGCGGCGGTTAGTATGTTCATCGAACGCTGAGGTTGTTATGATCCTGCGGATACGCAACTCCATCGTTATTCGTGCAACGCTTTGATACATCTTTATTCTTAGCGAATGTGATGACTCATCGTTTGCTAACGTTGATTTCTTCAAGGTCATTATTTCGGCTGCCGTCCTTCGTGAAGTTTTGCAGCGCCTATAATACCTTTCTATTACTTCTCCGGTTAATTTGCTTTCGCCATTTTTCCGGTTGGTAATGAGACATTTCCCTGATCTTTAGTTCGCCCAAAGGTCCACCCGATTCAGTTTCTTTATCTCCAAGGCTGTCAAAGTACGTCGTTCTTGATATTTTCAATATCGGGACATCCCCGTTATTTCACAAGCATTTTTTTTATTTTTTCTTAACACGTTATTAACAATCGTTGACTTGTTGTAAACATATTAATTGCTATTGATTTTTAACACTTTAAATAAATTATGGTGATAAACTTCCTAGTTTATTAACATTTTTCTTATCCACAAAAAACAAAAAAATAGCAGTTTTATACTACACTCAAAATTCCCAAAATATAAAAAATCTTAAATTTTCTCTGTTAAATGCTTCCAATATCGCTTGGGAATATGCCTTAAATGCAGCTTGGTATTTTTCCTGGCGGGGATGTTTACACTGGTAAAATAGTTCTTCCAGAGATGCTGGTAAATTTCTTCTTCCTCATTATAAGCCGCTATTACCTTGCCGGGATGATTTGCTGCCGAAAACTCCAGAGAGATAAATTGCGTATCGTGCAAATCATAATACAAACCATAATTACGCTTGGTATCATATATGATCCATTTCTGATCAGCATAACGACTTTTAAAATGTTTGATAAGTAAGGGCAGCACATTAAAATCCGGCGTAATAGCCGAGTAAAAAGTTTCATCCTTTAACTTCTGAAATCTGACGAATGCCTCCATCCTATGCTTTTCGCGGCGCATCATCCCTACTATTTCTGATACCCGCAGCACATATTTATTGCCATAATCTTCTTCAATATTTTGCCGTGCATCAAAGGCATAGCGTATATAACCTGCAATTATATCATCCTCTCCCTCCAATCCTGCCATATGTGCAATATATAATCGCTGCACTGCCGCGGAAGATAACTTCGCCCTTAATCCTTTTAATACCCTTACGGCCCTTGCCTCGTCAGTAGTAATTTTTATCACATCCTCAAACATAGCGCTGGCATACCACTCCCCTTTTTGCATTTTTATATGGCTGAGGCGGCGGTCATAAACTTCAAATATGGCCGTGAGCATGCCTTCAAATGTACCGTCGTATATCAGGGTGGTCATATATCAAAAAAGACTTAGTTGTGATTGCGTGTTCTTTAAATATTTACTTTTTGATTCCGACAGGATAAACTGCTTGATATTAGTCCCTGTAAGGTCGCGCCGTTCAAACTCATTACTTTTGCAGATGATAAAATACTTGGCCCGGTTAATTGCCACGCCTATCTTCTTTAATTGATCCCAGTTGAGTTTGGCAAAACCCCGCGCGCTCACAATTTTCCGTGCTGATTCCATGCCTATCCCCGGCACACGCAATATCATTTGCAGGTCGGCCTTATTTACATCAACCGGGAAGGCCTGCATGTTGCGGATAGCCCAGCCCAGTTTTGGGTCGATATCCAGATCGAGCAAAGGTTGCTGGTTATTTACTATTTCATTTACATTAAAGCCATAGAAACGTAGTAACCAATCAGCCTGGTAAAGCCTGTTTTCTCGCACCATGGGTACGGAGGTATTTAAACCCGGCAAGCGTTTATCAGCCAAAACAGGCACGTAGCCCGAGTAATAAACCCGTTTTAAATTAAAGTTTTTATAAAAATGATTGGCAGTTTGTAATATCTGCTGGTCATTCTCCGGCGTGGCACCAATAATTACCTGGGTACTTTGCCCAGCTGGTGCAAACATGGGTGCTTTTTTGAATAGCTTTTTTTCTTCTGTTCGCTGGATGATCTCTTTATTCAGGAAACTCATCGGGTCGATCATATCCTGCCGGTTTTTATCCGGGGCTAATAGTTTTAAGCCTTCTTCGGTGGGCATCTCTAAATTAACGCTTAGCCTGTCGGCATACATCCCTGCTTCGCGCATCAATTCATCACTGGCACCGGGGATAGATTTCAGGTGGATATAACCATTAAAATTATGTTCGGTACGCAGTTTTTTGGCTATACGCACCAAACGCTCCATGGTATAATCGGCATCCTTAAAAATACCTGAACTTAAAAACAGGCCCTCAATATAATTGCGGCGATAAAAATTGATGGTAAGGTCAACCACTTCCTGCACGGTGAACGCCGCCCGCTGGATATCATTACTCTTACGTGATACACAATAGGCACAATCGAAAATGCAATGATTGGTAAGCAGGATCTTTAATAAGGATACACAGCGACCATCTTCGGTATAACTATGGCAGATGCCATTACTGGCATTCCCTAACCCTTTATTCTCATTCTTACGCTTGCTGCCACTTGATGCGCACGACACATCATACTTGGCTGCATCAGCCAGAATATTCAATTTTTCCGTTATCCTTTCCGCGTTCATATCTGTAAAAATACTAATATTTTTAGCAAAAAGAATGCCGGTATAAAAGATTTGGATATTTAGTTATTCCAATTAAGAATAACTTCTAAAAATTAATTACTACTTCCGCCCTACCACATTCAATAGTATCGCGCTGGTATGCACTATACCCAACGTATTACCTGGCTTAACTATCAGGTAGTATTTTAAATACCCATCCATAATAGCTTTTATAGTTTTGGTGGTTGATTCCCGGTACTCGGGCATTATATAATCTATCGATCTATCAAAATACATTTGTCCTTTATCATCCACAAAAGCCCAGAACGAATATGAGAAATTTTCATAGGCCTTATTAATAGTGATATTAAATTCAGGGTTCATGTAACCATCTGAGTCATCAAAATTATTAGATACATCGGGCTTTACCGCCAGGTATTTAACCGTAACCCGCGGACTTTTACTTTTAAGCGTAACCGGGATCCGTGCCGAAAAAGCGCTATCGATGATCCTGTTAGCTAATTCAGCTTTCTTTTTAATGAATAACGTATCTTGTTTATCAGGTCTGCCTAAAGTAGTTGCATCAGTTTTTAGTACATTCTTTAAATAATCGTTGGAATAAAAGGTCATGTAAACCAATGAGTGTTTCATGTGCAATGTATCACTCTGTACTTCCAGCACTTGCAGCTTTAAACTGTCTTTACTCATGTGCATCAGTTTAAAGTATGAGCGCGCTACGTTAAAAATAGAGTCGCCCTCCATAAACACATAAAAGTTAATGAACTCTTTTTTCTCCGGACTATAAACACTCGCCGAATCATTGTTTAAAAAAGTGATCTTGTACGACGGCTCGGTTTGAAAACCATTATTATCAAACGACCTCCCATTTTTTAAACGCCTGCGCACTTCGGTAAAAGGAATGCCGTATACCGGTTTAAATGTGAGGGTATCTTTTTTCTTTTCTTCATGATGAACTACTTTCCCCCGGTTACACGAGGTAGTTATTATCGCAAAAAGAAATAGGAAGAGCCAAAGAGGTTTTAGAAACGTATATCTGATAAAATTCATAGTCAATGCATTATGCATCCGGCAACAATTATTTTAATATAACGCAATATATAGGATTTTAGTAATTTCAACGTTTTAAATACTTATGAAAACATTATTAATACTACCAATAGCAGCATTAGTAGGAATTATGGCCTCATGCAAAAACAACACAGGCACATCAGCAGGTAACAATGCTGATTCCGCATCCACAAATCCATTGCTTACAGCAAGTACATTGCCTTTCCAGGCTCCCCCTTTTGATAAGATAAAGGACTCAGATTATGAGCCTGCCTTTGAGGAGGGCATGAAGCAGCAATTGGCAGAAATGGATAAAATAGCCAACAACCCCGATGCGCCAACCTTCGACAATACATTTATAGCGATGGAGAAAAGCGGCGTGCTGCTACAGCGTGTAAATAATATTTTCAATACGGTTACAGGAGCCAATACCGATAGTATTTTACAAAAAATACAGGAAAAAGTAGCCCCTAAACTGGCATCTCACCAGGATGCCATACATTTAAACGCCAAGCTATTTAAACGTATTGAAGCAATATACAACACCCGCATACAACTTAAACTCGACCCGGAATCGGCGCGTTTGGTTGAGTATGATTATTTGGAATTTGTATTGGCCGGTGCAAAATTATCGGACAGCGATAAAGTCACCCTGAAAAAATACAACGAGCAACTAGCTTCGCTTAGCGCAAAGTATACCAACCAGTTATTGGCTGCCGCTAAAGCAGGTGCATTGGCGATAAGTGATACTGCTGAATTAGCAGGGCTTTCGCAAGGCGACAAGGATGCCTTAGCACAAAATGCGAAAGCTAAAAAGCTGGATGGCAAATACCTGATAGCTTTACAAAACACCACGCAGCAACCTTTATTACAGTCGCTGGCAAACCGTACCACCCGTCAAAAACTATATGATGCCTCATATACCCGCGCCGAAAAAAGCGACTCGAATGATACCCGTAACACCATCATTAACATAGCCAAAATTCGTGCTGAAAAAGCTAAATTATTGGGCTACCCTGATTATGCTTCATGGGTTTTACAGGACCAGATGGCAAAAACGCCACAAGCGGTTGATAAATTCTTTGCCCAGCTGGTGCCTGCCGCTACAGCAAAAGCAAAGAGCGAGGCTGCCGACATACAAAAGGTGATCGATCAGCAAAAAGGCGGGTTTCAACTACAGCCTTACGATTGGAATTTTTATGCTGAACAAGTGCGCAAACAGAAATTCGACCTGAATGAAAGCGAGATCAAGCCTTATTTTGAGATAAACAATGTGCTGCAGAACGGTGTGTTTTATGCGGCTAACCTGCTTTATGGCTTAACATTTAAAGAGCGCCATGATATTCCTGTTTATCAAAAAGATGTGCGCGTGTTTGATGTGATAGACAAAGATGGCTCACAAATAGGCCTATTTTATTGCGATTACTTTAAACGCGACAATAAATCAGGCGGCGCTTGGATGAGCAACATGGTCGATCAATCAAAATTACTGGGCACCAAGCCTGTTATATATAATGTGTGTAATTTTACCAAGCCTGCACCCGGTCAACCCGCATTGATCAGTTTTGACGATGTGACTACCATGTTCCATGAGTTTGGTCATGCCCTGCATGGTTTCTTTGGTAGTCAGCAATACCTTACCCTATCTGGCACCAATGTGGCCCGCGATTTTGTGGAGTTCCCATCACAGTTTAATGAGCACTGGGCACTGTATCCGCAGGTGTTGGAGCATTATGCTACCCATTATAAAACCGGCGCGCCTATGCCGCAGTTATTGGTTGATAAAATAAAGAAGGCGGCTACCTTTAACCAGGGCTATTCGCTAACAGAAATATTGGCAGCCGCTTCGCTGGATATGCAATGGCACCAGTTACCTGCCAGCGCTCCATTACAGGATGTAGATAAATTTGAAGCAGCATCGCTTGCCAAAACAGGTTTGAATTTATTGCAGGTACCTCCACGTTACCGCTCAAGCTATTTTTTACACATCTGGGCCAATGGCTATGCTGCCGGATATTATGCTTATTTATGGACAGAGATGCTGGACGACGATGCCTTCGCCTGGTTTAAAGAAAATGGCGGTTTAACAAGGGCTAACGGTCAGCGTTTCCGCGATATGATATTATCAAGAGGCAATACCATTGAATACGGTAAAATGTACCGCGATTTCAGGGGCCATGACCCAAGTATTAAAGCGATGGAACAAAAACGTGGTTTGATTGCGGAGTAAAGCAACCATTACCCAAAAATTCCGTTATTATATTTGTAGAGACGCAACATTTTGCGTCTCTTTAAGTATTCAGGCAGATAAATATGGATGTAAAGGAAATTGAGCGACTGATAAAAATAAGCAAGGAGCACCCGCTTATGCCGGAAACCTATATCCCATGGCATGAGCAACCTAAGCCTGAAGAAATATTTCTACCGGAGATTTTAACCTCATTACAGGGACTAGAGATCTACAACACCTTAACCGAAACGCAGAAACTGGAACTCGGCAGGCATGAACTGGTACAGGTTATCGCCTCCTATGCCTGGGGCGAATGTTTGTTTTGCCTATTCATGACCCGGCACCTGCTTACCCTGCCTGCTGACAATGTGGAACACCGTTTTTTGCTGCGCGAACTAATAGAAGAATTCAGGCACCAGGAGATGTTTACGCAGGCCATAATGCACATAAGCGGCAAACCCATCAAACAATCGGATATGCATAAGTTTATCGGGCATTTCAGTAATAAATATTTGCCCGCCGATTATCTTTTTATGGGCAGCGTATCAGTTGAATTGGTGACTGATATTTATGGCAACTACGCCCGTAAAAACCCGCAGGTTTACCAGGTTTTACGCAAAATGTTCGATTTGCATAATATTGAGGAAGCACGGCATATTCTTTTCACCAAGAGTCTGTTAAAAACATATTCCGCCAAAGCGGGATATATTAAGCGCACACTTTACAGCTATGTAATTTTGCTGAATATATATTTCGTGCGTACCATGTATGTTAAACGTGAGATCTATGAACGCATAGGCATGGAGAACCCGGATAAGGTATACCAGATCGCATCAAAAAACTTTAAACAAAAGTTTGCCGATAAGTGTCTGCACGATATTATTGAATTTGTTGATAGCTGGAAAGGCTTCAACAATGCAACCCGCTGGGCCTGGCGCTGGGTTTTGGGAGCGAAAGTGTAAAACCACTTGTCATGCTGAACTTGTTTCAGCACCTCACAAACCATGTAGACCGCATGAAGGCTACTACTTATGAGATCCCGAAACAAGTTCGGGATGACGGTAGTATATTATAATTGCTATAATCATGCCATTGCCCTTCTGCTAAATAGCGAAAAGCAATGGCACTAGGTTATTCGGATTATTAACCAATCACCTCATTAATACTCATTTCCCTTATTTCTTTACTCTCGCCCGGGCGGCCATTTTTAAATGCCTGGCGTGGTTTCAGGCCTAACAATTCAAACATGGCCATATCATCACTAAATGATGGGTTTGGCGTGGTTAACAGCTTATCGCCTGCAAATATGGAACTCGCACCGGCCATAAAGCATAAAGCCTGCTCAACTGTGCTCATTTCTGTACGGCCTGCTGATAAACGTACTACGCTTTTAGGCATAATGATACGCGCGGTAGCAATCATTCGCACCATATCCCAAACCGGGATCCGTGGCTGATCAGCCAATGGAGTTCCTTTAACAGGCACCAAAGCATTAACCGGTACTGATTCAGGGTGCTGAGGCAGGTTTGATAATGTTCTCAGCATAGAGATCCTGTCTTCAACAGTTTCGCCTAAGCCTATGATACCGCCACTGCAAACTGTGATCTTTGCCTTGCGTACATGTTCTAATGTTTGTAAGCGATCATCATAGCTACGGGTAGTTATAATACGTTTATAATCTTCTTCTGATGTATCCAGGTTATGGTTGTAGGCATATAAGCCAGCATCAGCCAGCCTTTGCGCTTGCGATTCAGTAAGCATACCCAATGTGCAGCATACTTCCATATCCAGTTCATTAACGGCCTTAACCATATCAATCACCTTGTCGAAATCTTTGTTATCACGTACTTCGCGCCATGCAGCGCCCATACATAATCTTGAAGCACCGCCATCCTTAGCTTTTTGGGCCACGGCAATAACTTCGTGTTTAGGCATTATGGCATGCACATCAACACCAGTATTATAACGTGCCGCCTGCGGACAATAAGCGCAATCCTCCGGACAACCGCCCGTTTTTATTGATATCAGCGAACTGATCTGCACCTCGGCATAATCCTTATTCTCACGATGTATAGTTGCCGCCCTATAAATAAGGTCGAGCAATGGGCTATGATATATTTCAGCTATCTCTTCTTTTGTCCAGTTGTGTCTTACCGCTGTCATGTATATTCTGTTTATAAATTCAAAGTTAAGTAAAAGCTACTTTACATGTGTATGTAATAGCAAATGCGTTGCAAACCACAACGGCAATAAAAAGCCCGCGCAGTCTGTAAATGTGGTAATAATTATGGATGATGCCACTGCCGGGTCGATCCCTACCCTTTTCAGTACCAGTGGTATAGATGCTCCTGTTAAACCTGCAACAACCAGGTTACCTGTCATAGCCAGGAATAATACCAAGCCAAGCATAATATTGGCATCATAAAATAAGGCTATAAAAAATACGATCAACCCGTTGGCTGCACCGTTTATCAGGCCGACTAAAAACTCCTTAAATACGGTGTTGTAAGCTTGACTATCGGTCAGATCGCTTAACGATATACGCCTTACAGTTACCGCTAATGCCTGTGTTGCAGAGTTACCACCCATACCGGCAATAATGGTCATATAGGCCGCAAGTATAGGTAGCTGGGCAACTGTATCATCAAAATGGCGAATGATGGATGCTGCCAGATAAGCAGTTCCTAAATTGATTATCAACCATGGCAAACGGCTTTTAACAGCGTCCTTCCAGTTACCGCTCAATTCCTCATCCTCTGATACACCGGAGATCTTTAATATATCCTCGGTATTTTCCTGCTCCATTACGTCGATGATATCATCAACTGTAATACGGCCCAGCAGCTTCATATGGTCATCAACAACCGGGATGGTTGTTAAATTATATTGCGATATTAATTTGGCTACCTCTTCCTGGTCGAGTTCAGCTTTTACAAATACAAAGTCGGTGTTTACAATATCACTTACCTTAGCATTTATACGGGCCTTAACAACATCTTTAAGAGATAATATACCCATCAGGGTATTGGAGTCATCAACCACGTACACCGTGTAAAACTCCTCCATCTCTTCCGACTGGCGGATGATCTCATCCAATGCCTCCTTTTTATCAAAGTTCATATTCACTTTGATGATCTCGGAGTTCATGATACCACCTGCGGTATCTTCGTCGTACTTTAATAAGGCACGGATGCTGTCGGCATCTTCCTGGTCAAGGTCTTCAAGAATTTCCTGCTGTTCATCTTCATCCAGCTGCGAAATGATATCCGTAGCATCATCATAATCCAGTTCTTCAACTATCTCTGAACGCTTGTCGGGGTGCAGGTTTATTAACAACTCGCCGGGGCGGTGTTCTTCATCCATTTCTGAGATAACCTCCGATGCAACATCGGTTGGCAGGATGTTGATGATTTTTTCCTTCGCTTCCTGCGGTAATCGTTCAAACAGCAATGCAATCTCCGAAGGATGATACTCCTTCAGAACCCGTTGTAATTCAGCGTCATCGCTTTCCAGCGCTGCTTTAATGCGCTGCAGGTCGGTTTTGTCTATTTCAAAAGATTGCATACCGTGCTAAAGTAAGTATTTAAAGCCTAAAACAGGACATAAAAAACACCCACAACATTAAAATTTCATTAAAAATTATGCTTTGCAGAAGTGGCTTTAGCCAACCAGTTTTATTACGGCTCCGCTTACTTTTTCAAACCTGGCAATACTTTGGTTTACCTGCATACGCCGTATCCCGATCTTTACCATACAGGTATTATCAAATTGCTGATCGAACAGTGTAAGATTATCTTCTTTAATAATGCGCATTACGTCATTCATCTGCTGGTAATCAAACTGGATGGTATAAATATCATTCAGCATTTTTTCAACAATAACAGCAGTATTTAACGCCTCTTCTGTTGCTGTGCGATAGGCATTTATCAAGCCCGGCACACCTAATAAGGTGCCGCCAAAGTAGCGTACTACAACTACCAGTACATTGGTAATATTACGTGAAAGTAGTGTATTTAGAATTGGCCTGCCTGCTGTACCCGAGGGTTCACCATCGTCATTAATACGAAATACAGAGCGATCAATCCCCAAACGCATGGCCCAGCAATGGTGATTTGCTTTAGGATGTTCAGATCTTAATTGTATCAGCAATGGTTTTATATCACTATCGGTAGTTATAGGATAAGCAAAGGCTATAAATTTGCTGCCGCGATCACGAAACAGACCTTCGGTTGGTTTATCTATAGTGCGGTAAGTATCTTCAAACAGCATTACTGAACGTATGAAATTACAATTATAGCAACAAGCGCCAATACTATTCCGATTTTATTGATGTGGGTTAACCTCTCTTTAAACACAAATAGACCAACTAACGAACCCAACACAATAACGCCAATGTTCATGGCCGAAAAAACAGTAGATGGGTTACCTGCTAACGCCTGGTGCGCCTTTAGATAAAATAAGATATTACCAAAATTTGCTACACCCAATATCCAGCCAAATAAAATATGCGGCCATGAAAACTTTGCTTTTTTTGTGGTGAAAAGATATGCTAATCCTAACAGGCCGATCACAAATGATATTACATAAACCAGCAAAAGTGATGTTGCATACGGCACAGCTTTGAATAACGCCATCTGCTTAAATAAGATATCGATCACTCCCATACCCAGGAAAACCACCACCAAATAGATCCACGAATTAACAGGTGCCCTTTGAGTTTTATACCGTTCTCTTTTCCATGGAATAGAGCATAATATTGCGGCAAAGCCTAAGGCAATACCAATAATTTTTATGATGGTTACTTTTTCATCAAACAATAAAAAAGCTGCTATAATGGGTATAAAAAGCGATAAACGCTGGGCAATTTCTGTCCGTATTATACCGGTAAACCTTACGGAAGCGGCAATCACGACAAAAAGTGTTGGCAACAGAAAACCCAGCAATGAGTAAATATAAAACGGTGCCGATTGTAAATTAGTTATCTGTGGCTTTAAAAACACACAGGTAAGCACAATCGCTATGGAGTAATTCCAGGTGATGGCCTGAAAAACATCTATTTGGTAACGTTTTGCAAGTTTTAGTAATATGGAAACGATTACACTGCAGCAAATACTTAAAAAAACGTAGAGCATCGGTTAAATTAAATCATTATAAAAAATTGTCAGGCGGTCATTTCCTGATAAAACTTCTTCGCCAATATTACCATTTATAGGCGGCGCTTTAATGCCCTGCTGTAAAACAACATTCCCGGTAAATACCCTTGCTTCATCCCATAAACCTGCGGCAATAAATGTATTAAGTGTATGGGCACCGCCTTCAATAATTACCGACTGGATATCCTGCAAGTATAGCTGATACACGATATATTCGGGCACATACCTGCCGAAATCCTCCAGAGCAATATATTTATTTTTACCGTTGAATTCTGTTTTAACTTCGTTAAACACCAGTGTTTCAATAGATTGATCAAATATATTTAAATCGTTACTTAATTTCAACTCACGGTCAATCACCACCCGTTTTGGCGACTTGCCTGTACCATAACGCACATTTAATTGCGGATTATCAACAGCCGCGGTATTTGTACCTACCAAAATTGCATCTTCCTCGCTTCGCCATTGGTGTACCAGCTTGCGTGATTCTACCCCGGTTATCCAAAGCTGGGTATTATTTGCCGGCGCGAAAAAACCGTCTTTGGTCTGTGCCCATTTAAGTATAATGTATGGCCTGTGCTTTTGTACACGGGTAAAAAAGCGACGGTTAAGCCACCTGCATTCTTCTTCTAAAATACCTGTTACAACCTCAATACCTGCTGCTTGCAGTTTTTCTATCCCCTTACCATTCACCTGGTCGAACGGGTCGCGACAACCCACTACAACTTTTGGTATCTGGTGTTTGATGATCAGATCGGCACAGGGTGGCGTTTTACCATAATGCGCGCAAGGCTCCAGCGATACATAAATAGTTGATTGCTTCAGCAGTTCGGCATAATTATCGAACTTACTGATCACCTGGTTAACGGCATTTACCTCGGCATGCGCTTCGCCATACTTTTGGTGATAGCCTTCGCCTATTATGCTGTCGTTATGCACAATAACCGCCCCTACCATTGGGTTCGGACTTACATTGCCGATACCCATTGCAGCAAGTTCAAGGCAACGGCGCATATATATTTCATGTTGGGGCATGGTACAAAAGTAGCTTTTATGTTACTTTGTTGCATGAAAACAATTAAGGATGTATTTAGCGCCTTTAAACAAAGTCTGGGAACACTATATGATACCAGCGAAATTGAGGCGCTCACCTTAATGATAGTCAGCGAAATAACCGGATCGTCGAAAGCAATGATCAAGGCTTTTCCCGAGCAGGAAATTACATTACAACAACACGACGATCTAAATAATATACTAGCCCGCCTGCAAACCGGCGAACCCATCCAATATATTTTAGGCCATACTGAATTTTACGGATTGACATTCAACGTAAATCCTTCCGTACTTATCCCCCGCCCTGAAACAGAGGAACTGGTAGAATGGGTATTAAATTCAAAAGTCGAAAGTCAAAAGTCAAAAGTTAGCACTATTTTAGATATTGGTACCGGCAGTGGTTGTATCGCTATCAGCCTGAAAAAGAATTTGCCGACTGCACAAATATCAGCAATTGATATTTCAACCGAAGCTTTGCAGACTGCAAGGCAAAACGCTGAATTAAATAAAGCTGACATTAATTTTATCCATACTGATATTCTAAACATCGACCATTCACTATTTACCACTCACTACTCACTGATCATCAGTAATCCTCCTTACGTTACCCTGCACGATAAAACACAGATGCATACCAACGTAACCGATTTCGAGCCGCATACTGCATTGTTTGTCCCCGAAAATGACCCGCTGATATTTTATAAAGCCATTGCTGACTTTGCCCTGAATAATCTATTAACCAATGGCTTATTATTTTTTGAAATAAATGAGAACTTGGGAAAACAGACTGTTGAAATGCTGGAAAGTAAAGGATTTAAGGACATTGAATTGAGGAAGGATATGAGTGGCAGGGATAGGATGGTGAAGGCAAGAACCAGGATTTAACATCTGCTTTGTCATTCTGAGCGCTAGCGAAGAATCTTCTACAGCATACTTATCAAAGCAGAAGATCCTTCGCTAACGCTCAGAATGACAGTTCTAAAAATTCTGTTCCTAATTTCTCGGATGAAATTGAATGATCGTTCCCTTTAAAAACTCCCTGTCCAAATGCGTATAGATCTCGGTAGTAGTAATACTCTCATGTCCCAGCATTTCCTGTACGGCCCGCAGATCAGCGCCGCCCTCAACCAAATGCGTTGCAAACGAATGCCTGAAGGTATGCGGACTAATCGTTTTCTTTAACCCAATCGTTTCAGCCAGTTGCTTTATCAGCATAAAAATATAAACACGACTTAACCGTGAACCACGGCGGTTTAAAAACACCATATCCTCCTCGCCTTTTTTAATGGCGATGTGTACCCTCACCTGTTCGATCCAGATTTTTAAAGCCTTTATCGCTGCACCACCAATAGGCACTAAACGTTCCTTACTCCCCTTACCCGTTACTTTTATAAATTCAATATCCAGGTACAGGTTTGATAGCTTTAGTTCTGTTAACTCAGATACGCGCAGCCCACAGCCATATAAAACTTCCAGTATCGCCTTATTTCTTGCTCCATCCGGCCGACTCAGGTCAATAGCTGCTATCATTTTATTGATATCTTCATAACTCAAAGTATCGGGCAGTTTACGTTGTAGTTTTGGCGATTCCAGTAGTTCTGAGGGGTCATCTTTAATAATGTCTTCCATCAGCATATATTTATAGAAAGCTTTAATGCCTGATAATATGCGAGCCTGTGAAGACGGAATCATGCCCAGTTCGTTTATCCAGTTTATAAACTGGCGAAGATCAGCAAGCGTGATACTTTCCGGGTTTATTTTAACGGTTTGCGCTTCACTGTACTGGTACAACTTTTCTATATCGCGACTATATGCCTCAATTGAATTTTGGGATAGAGATTTTTCCAGTTTGAGATAGGCCTGAAAACCTTTTATTGCCGCGCGCCAGTTCAATTGATTTTAGTTTTTATGTTTTATACTGTAAGTTTGAACTAATGAAGATACAAATTATAAACGGCCCTAATTTAAACCTATTGGGCGTTCGCGAGAAATCAATTTACGGAAACAGCAGTTTTGATACCTATTTGGAAGAATTACGCAAGCGCTACCCTGTCATAGAGATTGAATATTACCAAAGCAACATAGAAGGCGAACTGATCAACAAACTACATGAAATTGGTTTCAGCTTTGATGGTGTGGTGATGAATGCAGGGGCTTATACACATACCTCAGTAGCTATTGCCGATGCTATTGCCGCTATAACTACGCCTGTTATTGAAGTACATATCTCCAATGTTTATAAACGCGAGGAATTCAGGCACCACTCTATGCTGGCAGCTAGTTGCAGAGGGGTTATTGCAGGTTTCGGGCTCGATTCATACCGTTTAGGGATCGAAAGCTTTTTAAATAGCTAATATTGCATAATATTTCTATCTTAAACTTATATACTGCATCCTTCATCTTAATATAATGCGCAAAACAATTAAATATAGCCCGTTAATTATATGCTTGTTTATGCTCTTCGTTTCATACGGAGGATATGCACAAGGAAAACTTATAAAGCCAACAAGCTTAAGAGAAAAACAGCGCCGGGCTATGCATTCGCGCGATTCGTTATTACGTACGTTCAATAAATCTGATACTTCGATAAGCAGCCTGCTACAGCGGGTTGAACAATACACCACTACTTTTAACCAGATAAAAAATAATTTAGCTGAAGGTTTGGATACTGTTGAAGTAGGGCAGCAATTGCCTTCAATAGTAAGAAGGTTGAGCAAAATTGATTCTTTAACAAATACGCATAAATCAAGCACATTGCGTTATCTATTTGTCTTGCGTGATATGTTAGATCGCACACAGGGACAGCTGACGAACTGGCAATCAGACCTGGAGGATATTAATACTACGCTGATACAAAACCAAAACGACCTGATAAAATTTACTAAAGATACTTTAGTAAAAACAAACCCTACGGATAGCGCATTAAAAAGTACTTTTTCTATCCAACGGAAAGCGGTTTGGCAATTATGGAAGAAAACTGATGCTGATAACCGGGCCGACCTGGCAAAGGTGAATTTACTTCAGGATAAAGTTGCTATAGCCTTTACCGATCTGCTGGATGAATCTGATCATATCGATTCAAAAATTAACAAATTTGCAGCTAAAGCTGTTGATGGTGAGTTTGGTTATATATGGGAACTCGACCCGCAATACAGCGGTTTTAAAGGCCCTTTTAACAGCACTTTAAAAATCAATAAACTACTGTTCAGTTATTTTATTAAGGGCGCCACATTAACTCACTTAGCCGGACTGATATTTTTTGTGATTATATTCAGCTGGATAATATTTCATCGCCGAAAACTAAAACATAACGGTGAACTTTTAGCAACACTGGCCGATAAAGTAGCGTATATCTATAAAAATCCAATTATTTCATCGCTATTAGTAGCAACGGCAATTGTGCCTTATTTTTATAGTCACCCACCGGTGGTATTTACAGAGGCACTCTTTTTATTCCCTATGATATTTGTGCTCATTTTTATAAAAAAAGAGTACCCTGTTACTAAATTCAATTTTTTACACCGGTTATTTTGGATCACCATTGTTTATGGTGTAAGTAATTTATTTATTGAGATCACCAATATCGATAGGTTTGTGATCATGGTATTGAGCGTAATATCTATTGCTGCGGGCCTTTCATTTATTAAAAAAGCCAAAGAATCACCCGCATCATATCTCCCTTATTCTGAAACAATAATAAAGGTATTTGTGGGCATGCAAATACTATCCTTATTACTAAATATTACCGGCAGGTTTAGCCTTGCTAAAATTATAGGTGTAACAGCCGCATTTAATTTATGGCTGCTGATCATCCTTTACTTTGTTGTTGAAATAATAACACAAGCCCTATTCTTACAATTCGAAACCAAAGAAACCGGCCATAGTCTGTTAGACTGGATAGATTATTCATTAATAGCCGATAAGTTCAGAAAAATACTTGCATTCTTTGGCGCATTCATCTGGATTTTCTTCTTGTTTCAAAACTTAAATATTGATGATGCAGCACGTGATTATTTAAGCGACTTTTTTAGCCAGTCGCACACCGTAGGTGGCGCTTCATTTACTGTAGAGGGCTTTATGATTTTTATTGCCGTAATATGGTTATCATCCGTTGTATCTAAAATCATCAGTTATTTTTATGATGTTTCAGCATCGCGTACTACTGATATATCGGCACTTAAAAAGAAGAACCGCACCTCAACATTACTAATCAGGCTTGGCGTATTTTCGGTAGGTTTCCTGCTTGCCGTAGCTGCATCAGGCTTCCCGCTCGATAAGATTACCATCATCATCAGTGCATTTGGTATAGGTATTGGTTTTGGCTTGCAAACCATTGTAAATAACCTGGTATCGGGGTTAATACTGGCCTTTGAAAAACCGGTGCAGATAGGTGATGTTATTGAGGTCGACAGCCGTTCAGGTACCATTCGTGAAATCGGCATACGGTCGAGCCGTATTGCCACATCAGATGGCGCCGAGGTAATTGTTCCAAATGCCGACATGATTTCGCGCCAGTTAACCAACTGGACATTGAGTAATAATAACCGCCGTATTGAACTGATTGTTAGCGTAGTTTACGGGTCAGATATTGATGTGGTTAAGAAAATACTGAAAGATATGCTTGCCAACCGTGATGATGTAATGAAAAGCCCGTTACCAACGGTATTCCTGCATAACCTCAGTGAAAAAACAGTGGATTTCAGAATGTTTTTTTGGGCCGCGGATATTAGCACCTGGCTTGAGTTAAAAAGCAGCGTGTTAGCTGATATTTATAAAGCATTTGAAGAAGGTGGTATTAAAATACCAATCCCTGGCCCGTCAAATGTAAACGTTACCTTAAAAGATGACCGCCCTCCTGTTGAAAAGCCAGATGTTAAATTACCGGAAGATACCGGTATAATAAAACCAGTAAAAGGGGAAAATGATAAAGCTGAAGATATAAATGGAAATGAAAAACCGACTACCTAACACTATTATATTATCTGTTTGTATTATCTTATTCATTACCACTGTAAATAGTTGCAAGGCGCAAAATGTAGATAGCTGTAAAGCTCATTTCAAACAATCGCGATTAGCACAAAATGCTTATTATAAAACCAATAATCCTGACGCACTAAAAAAGGCTTTGGCCGAAGTTGAACAGGCAATGGATTGCCCATTGACAAGAAAGGTGGCGGTTACACAAAAAATAGGTTTGCTTTTTTTGCTTAAAGATTACAGAACCGGGTATAATTATGTAAACTCGCTTAACGAAACCGACTTTTGGCATCCATACGAAAAAGATATGGAATACAATTATTTCCGTGCTAAAGAGTATGAAACCAAGGGAGATATTACCAATAAGAACATCTATTTAAATAAAGCAATGCATGCTATTCAAGCATATATTGATAAGGAAGATGCTACAAGTAAAAAAATGGATTTTATGGCTTATTCTTTATTGTTTTGGATGATGAAAGAAATGGGTGATATTGGACGAATTAAGGCAGAGATTGATACATTAAAGAAAAAATATCCTGACAACGCCGGAGATATTGACACCTTTAAAAGTATGTACATAGATGGCAATAATGTACATTCAGCCGCCCCCACTTACACCACTTACAAGTAACTAATAAAACTCCTTCGGATCCAGTGAAGTAAAAATGTGTTGCTTTTTTATAAAAAAAGCTGATACGATACTTCCCTTGTACATTCCTTTTAACTTTGATCCATCGTGGATTATTTTAGCGGGTTCGCGTTTAAAAATATTACTTGCAAAATTGCGGTGCGCCCTGCTTACGGCAGCAGCATCCTTCCGTTTACCCTCATTTATAAAACGCAGCAGCGCCATCAGGTCCATCCAATAACGTATGCCTATTACAAAAACCGAGCGCCAGAAAGGGAGGTTCTTTTTCAACAGCATCAGGTTGTTCCTGAAGTTAAGATAAGTTTTAAACGGGTTCTCTGTATTTAAAGTACCACCGCCAACATGGTATACTTCCGATTGAGCGCAATACATAATCTTATACCCCATATTTTTCAATCGCCAGCAAAGGTCAATCTCCTCCATGTGGGCAAAAAATCGCTCATCAAAACCACCAGCCTCATCCCAATATTTTTTCTTGATAAAGAGGGCTGCGCCTGATGCCCAAAACACCTCGTCAGATTGTTGGTATTGTCCCTTATCCTCCTCTATCTCATAAAACATGCGCCCCCGGCAAAACGGGTAACCATAGCTATCGATAAAGCCACCGGCCGCTCCGGCGTGTTCAAAATGATCGCGTTGCAGGTATGATTTTATTTTTGGCGCGGCAGCGGCTATCAACGGGTCGCTTTCCATCAGTTCAACAACGGGTGTTATCCAGCCGGGGTTAACCTCTACATCCGAATTAAGCAGAATATAATAATCGGCTTCTACCCTTTGTAAAACACGGTTATAACCACCGGTAAAGCCATAGTTATTGTCATTTTCAATAATGGTTACTGTTGGGTATGTGGTACGGATAAACTCAACCGAACCATCAGTGGAGGCATTATCGCCCACAACAATTTCCAGGTTAGGCCATACCGAACTGGTTACAAAAGGCATAAACTCGCGCAGGTGCTTAACGCCGTTCCAGTTTAAAATAACAATAGCAACTTTAGGTGTAAAATTCATTTATAATATATCCTCCGGCTTAAACTTCCACCTGCGGTGCGACCATAGCCAATATTGCGGCTCTCTTTTTATCATACTTTCCAGGTACTTAACATGCGCCTCTGTTATCTCATGGGGTGCTGTTTCCTTTGGGTTCTCCACCAGGGGCACAAAGGTATAAGTATAATAGCCTCTTTTCACACGTTTTACATCACAAAATATAACAACCGCGTTGGTTAGTTTAGCCAATTTTTCAATACCCAGAAAAACTGCCGTAGGTTGATTCAAAAACTCGGTAAAATAATGCGCTTCATGCTTAACCGGGGTTTGGTCGGCTACCAAAACGCTAAAACTTAGTTCATTTTTATATTTCACCATAGCGCGTGCCGTATCCTTCATGGGTACTAGCGTAGAACCAAAGCGCGAACGCATTTTTATAAAGAACTTATCAAAATAATCGTTACTAAGCGGTTTATAAACTATAATGCGCCTGTTCTCTGTAAAAAAGCTAAACCTGGCACCGGCAAGTTCCCAGTTACAATAATGCCCTACGGCTCCTATGATGCTTTTGCCTTCTGCAAAATAATTATCGATCACCTCCGGGTTGGTAGGCCATACATGCTTCACAATGGTTTCTTTTGAAGCACTTATCATTTTTATGCTTTCAACTATCAGATCAGCCAGATACCTGAAGTATTCTTTTTCGATGTCGTGGCGCTCCTGTTCTGTTTTTTCGGGGAAGGCATTACGCAGGTTTTCCTGCACAACTTTGCGCCTGTAGCCTGTTATATAGTAGATTACGATGAATAAAAAATCGGCGATAAGGTATAGCGCCCAGTAGGGCAATAACGACACCAGGTACAAAAAGAATGCACCTAATCTTGAAAGCCCTTTATTTATCATTATTTTCGCGCGATTTTATCTGCAAACATAAAAAAATATATGATTGAAAACGGTGCTGTTTTACCTATGTGCTATCTTCCGCCGGTTGAGTACTTTGTTGAGTTGAATAAACATAAGCCCAACATCATGATTGAGCGCGAGGAACATTTCCCGAAACAAACCTATCGTAACCGGGCAAATATTTATTCGCCCGATGGCGTGCTGGCGCTAACGGTGCCGGTTATTAAGGGTTCAAAAAATCACACGGTAATAAAAGACGTTAAGATCAGCTACGATTTTAAATGGCAGCGCCTGCACTGGATGGGCCTGCAAGCCTGCTATCGCCGCTCCGCTTATTTCGAATTTTATGAGGATGATTTTGCATCGTTTTATGAAGACAAAGAGGAATTTTTGTTTGATTATAATGATAAGCTGTTACGGTTATTGGTTAAATTATTAAAAATAAAGACTGATATAACCTATACAGAAACTTATGAAGCAGCCTACCCTGCCCTTACCGACCTGCGTGAGGTTATCAGCCCCAAAAAAGAACCAGCGTTTGCACAAAAGCCATATTTCCAGGTTTTTGAAGAGAACCACGGCTTTATAAAGAACCTGAGCATTGTTGACCTACTGTTTAACCAGGGCCCGCAGGCGATGAATTATTTGTAAGAACTTAGATGTCATCTCGAATGCTAGTGAGAGATCTTCTGCGCCGAATATCCTGCGAAAAAGATTTCTCCTCGTACCTCGTTCGAAATAACATTCAATTTAATAAACCAAAAATCTTTTCCACAATCATTTGTATTTTGCTAATTTTATTAGCAATTTTGATTTGTGAATCAAAACTCCATCCAGGTAAAAGCCGAGCCACGTGTGCTGTTTGTTGATATGAACAGCTTTTTTGCCCGTTGCGAGCAGCAGGTTAATTTCTGGCTGCGCAACCGCCCGGTAGGGGTTTGTGTGTATACCGGCAAATATGGCTGCGTAATATCCCTTTCAACCGAGGCAAAAGAACGCGGACTGAAAGCCGGCATGCGTTTGAACGATGTAATGGTTGCTTGCCCGGATTTTGTTCCGATTGAAAGTAACCCTACCCGTTACCGCGAGTTCCACACCAAAATAATAAATGTACTGAAGCAATATTGCCAGGACGTAGTGCCTAAAAGTATTGATGAGGCCATCATTAACCTCACCAATTACGAGCACAGTGATCCAATTACCATAGCCCGGCAGATTAAACGGGAAATACTGGAAAAAGTGGGTGATTACCTGGAATGCTCCGTTGGCATCGCGCCTAATGCTTTTCTAGCCAAACTGGCATCGGTACGGGGTAAAAAGACAGGTGGCCTAATGATGATAAATCCGCAAAATATTGATGAGGTTTTAAGCGGGCTGAAACTTGGCGACCTGCCGGGTATTGGCGCAAACATGTCTTACCGATTAGAACGTGCAGGCGTAAAAACTCCGTTAGAGATGCGGTACACCTCGCCGGAAAGACTAAAGGCTATTTTCAAAAGCATCGACGGTATTTACTGGCATTACCGTTTAAATTTTATCGAAACCAATATTGTAGCGCACGATTACCGGGGTATGCAGGCCATGCGGCAGATCTCCGCAGAAAAAAGAAAGAACATTGAATATATAGACCAGCTATTTATGACCCTGTGCCTCACATTGGAAAAACGGATGGTGCACCATAAATTTTATTGCAAATCAATTGGTTTTACTGCCCGTTATGAAGATGGAACCCGCTGGGACGATGGTTTTGCCATAACCCTGCCCGTGCAGGATGCCGTAAACCTGATGCGAATGATCCGGCTGCGGGTGGAAAAATTTGAGAAATTGAGTGGTAGCGGCCCGGTTTTTAACAATAGCATTACCCAAATGCGGGTAGCTGTTACCAATTTTGTGAATACCGGCAATATGTTTTATAGTTTGTTTGATGATATTGAAAGACAGGATACCGCATTGAAAACCATGCACGAGATAAAAAACAAATTCGGATCCGACAAACTGATCCGCGCTATGGAAATGACAGACAGTAAGGTAATTAAAGATGTGATAGGTTTTGGCTCGGTGAAAGATCTGACGGAACTGGACTATAAAATGCCCATAGATTCACCCAAACCAGCACAGGACGAAGAATATATTGACTACCTATAAAACAGGATAATCAAAAGCTCCCTCTATCGGGGGTAGAGGGGCTTTTATTATCCGCCTAAAAACCCTACTTTTGCGCTAAATGGAGCACATTCGTAATTTTTGTATTATAGCGCATATCGACCACGGTAAAAGTACACTTGCCGATAGGTTATTAGAATATACCAACACCATTACCCAACGCGAATCACAAGCGCAACTGCTTGATGATATGGACCTTGAGCGTGAACGCGGTATCACCATAAAAAGCCATGCCATACAAATGGATTATGAACTTGATGGGCAAAAGTATGTACTGAACCTGATAGATACCCCAGGGCACGTTGACTTTTCATACGAGGTTTCCCGCTCTATTGCAGCCTGCGAAGGCGCTTTGCTTATTGTGGATGCGGCGCAGGGTATACAGGCGCAAACCATCTCCAACTTATATTTAGCCTTAGAAAACGACCTGGAAATTATTCCGGTACTCAATAAAATGGACCTACCCGGCGCTATGCCCGAGGAAGTTAAAGATCAGATTGTTGACCTGATAGGCTGTAAACGCGAAGATATTTTAGCAGCATCAGGCAAAACAGGCATGGGGGTACATGACATTCTGCGTGCCGTTGTTGAACGTGTTCCGGCACCGGTTGGCGATCCGAACGCACCATTACAGGCCTTGATATTCGACTCTGTTTTTAACTCGTTCCGTGGTATTATTGCTTACTTTAAGGTTGTTAACGGCGAGATCCGCAAAGGCGAAAAAGTAAAGTTCGTAGCTACCGAAAAGCAATATTTTGCTGACGAAGTGGGCACCTTAAAACTTAAACCTTTGGCTAAGGATGTAATTAAAACCGGTGACGTAGGTTATATTATCTCAGGTATAAAGGAAGCTAAGGAAGTAAAAGTTGGTGATACCATCACCAGCATTGAACGCCCTTGCGCTGAAGGCATTCAAGGTTTTGAAGAGGTAAAACCAATGGTATTCGCCGGCATTTACCCGGTTGACACCGATGACTTTGAAGAACTGCGCGAATCAATGGGCAAGTTGCAATTGAACGATGCCTCCCTGGTTTTTGAACCTGAATCATCTGCAGCTTTAGGCTTTGGTTTCCGTTGCGGTTTCCTGGGCATGCTGCACATGGAGATCATCCAGGAGCGTTTGGAGCGTGAATTTAACATGACGGTTATTACTACCGTGCCCAACGTATCCTACATCGCCCATACTACCAAAGGCGACCCGATCATCGTAAATAACCCTTCCGATCTGCCCGACCCAAGCCGGATAGATTTTGTTGAAGAGCCATATATTAAAGCAACCATCATTACCAAATCGGAATTTGTAGGGCCGGTAATGTCGCTTTGTATTCAGAAACGCGGTTTCATCAAAAACCAGTCGTACTTAACATCCGATCGCGTTGAGTTGATATTTGAGATGCCAATGGGCGAGATCGTATTTGATTTTTACGATAAACTGAAGACCATATCAAAGGGCTATGCATCGTTTGATTACCACCAAATAGGTTACCGCCAGTCGGACTTAGTAAGGCTGGATATTCGCTTAAATGGTGAACCGGTGGATGCTTTATCATCGCTGATATTCCGTGGTAACTCATATGATTTTGGTAAAAAGATCTGCGAAAAATTGAAAGAACTTTTACCACGCCAGCAATTTGAAATTGTTATACAAGCATCAATCGGTGCTAAGATCATAGCACGTGAAACGGTGAAAGCCATGCGAAAAGATGTTACCGCCAAATGTTACGGTGGTGATATTTCGCGTAAACGTAAATTGTTAGAAAAACAAAAAGCAGGTAAAAAACGCATGCGCCAGGTAGGTAACGTAGAGATACCGCAATCGGCGTTTATGGCGGTTTTGAAACTTGACTAGCCCCCTAACCCCCTAAAGGGGGAATAAATGGGTTATGTAATATATTAGTGAACTTTAAAAACAAAATTCCCCCTTTAGGGGGTTAGGGGCATGCAATTACTCGACGGAAAATACGTATCAGAAAAACTAAAGGTTGAAATAGCGGCAGAAGCGGCTCAGATTTTGGCAGAAACAGGCCGCAAGCCGCATTTGGTGGCGGTATTAGTTGGTCATGATGGCGGCAGCGAAACATATGTAGCCAGCAAGATCAAGAACTGCGAAGCTGTTGGGTTTAAATCAACCTTAGTACGCTATGAAGGTGACGTTACTGAAGAAGAACTGCTTAAGAAAGTTGAAGAACTTAATGCTGATGCGGATATCGACGGTATCATCGTTCAACTTCCCCTCCCAAAACATATCGACCCTGAAAAAGTAACCGAAAGGATCGATTACCGCAAGGATGTTGATGGCTTTCACCCGGTAAACCTGGGCCGCATGCAGCGTAACCTGCCATCATTTATCCCGGCTACCCCTTATGGCATTACCTTAATGCTGAAAGAATATAATATTGAAACCGCAGGCAAGCATTGTGTAGTAGTAGGCCGCAGTAATATTGTGGGCTCGCCAATGAGTATTTTAATGGCACGTAATACCTATCCGGGCAATTGCACCGTAACCATTTGCCATAGCCGTACACCATCTATTAAAGATTTTACTTTACAAGCCGATATACTGATAGTTGCCATCGGCAAAAAGAATTTCATTACTGCCGATATGGTAAAACCCGGCGCTGTAATTATTGATGTGGGCATGAACAGGGAAACCTCAACAGTAACCAAATCGGGCTTTAAACTTTTTGGCGATGTTGATTTTGAAAATGTAGCGCCAAACGCATCATGGATAACTCCGGTACCAGGCGGCGTTGGTTTAATGACCATTATTGGTTTGTTAAAAAACACACTGGCTTCGGCTAAGAAAGAGGTTTATAAATAAGAATTTTTAAGTAGAGACGCAAAATATTGCGTCTCTACTTATTTAAACCCCTTTTTTATCTTCTCCCAAAAGCCTTCTATCCCAATATAAATACCATCCTTCTTTACTTCAACAGGGAAAACATCCACATAATCATTTTGTCCTTCACTGCCTCTGCCTGTATTTAAATTATAGGAGAACCGGTGCACCGGGCAAACCAGCTTTTTGTCCTTGCACCAGCCACGGCTCAAATCCTCGCCCGCGTGTGGACAAGTTGAAGACAATGCGAACAATTCGCCCTCATACCCTACCAGGCAAATGCTCTTGCCGCCTGCTTTTACTTTTTTAATGAATGGTTTGTCTGTATTTTCAACGTCAGGTACCTTATACCACTTCATACCCTCAAAAATCTATCTTAAGGTTCATAACGTTCGGGTTTTTTATAACCTCGTCCATATTGGTAATCAGGGTAACGTGCTTCCTGTCGGCCGAAAGTACAGCCTTTGAGTTATCAAGTTTTTTTACTGGCTTGGTAAAATTCAGCACCAGTTTATAGGGCATATCTATCAGCATGGCTTTAGCCATGGCTAAGGTCGATTGTGTTTTCTTTAAAAATGCGTTGAATTTAGTCTTATCAATTATACGGTAAAACTTGTGTGGGGTAACTTCATAATTATAATAATCCTGCCCGGCAACCAGTTGTTGCGCGTCAAAACCTTTGGGATTCTTATTTTTTGTAACGGCATTAAGCTGTCCGTTCATTGATATTTTGGAGATGTGCTGCAGGTAATATTGAAGATCGGCAACATTTTTTGCGGTATGAATAATACTCACCTTCATGATGCTTTTTTGCAGATCCATTTTAACTGCAAGTTTACTGGCTTTAGCCATATTTACCTCATCGGGTGATAATTTTTGTTGAGTAGTATCGGGCAGGGCGCTGTAAAAATTAAGGGAAGTATCTTTTACCATTGCAAATTGAGGAGTGGCGCGTACCGAGTCCGACATCAGGTTCATAAGCACCGATACCGCGCTGCTCATGTCAAAACCGTAAACTACATTGCAGGAGCCATCAGCCTTAAAATCATAATGTTCCTCAATATCCACACATGAACTGAAGCAAATCAGCACGAAAAAAATCAATATGACCTGAATTTTTTTCAATGGGGTAATTTTAAAGTAATGATAATCAATTTATACGGAAAAGAAAAGTAATTAGTTAAGGAGAAAATTAAATAAATAAGCTGTTTCATCATAAAAAAAACACCTTTTAGCTTTCGCCTTTATGCTTTCGGCTCAAAAAGTTACCTTTGCAAAATTATTATGGCACACCAAATTCCGGACGACGGCACATTACTTCCTTTAATGGAAGAATTTTATACGATACAGGGCGAAGGATATCATACCGGTAAGGCTGCTTATTTTATTCGTTTAGGCGGATGTGATGTAGGCTGCCATTGTGCGATGTTAAGGAAAGCTGGGATGCAGAACTCCACGCCCTTACTGCTGCCGATACCATTGCCGAAAATGCCTCGCGTTTCCCGTCAAAAGCTGTGGTAGTAACAGGTGGTGAGCCGCTAATCTATAACCTGGATTACTTAACCGGCCAGTTGCAGCAAAAGGGCATTAAAACTTTTATCGAAACCTCGGGAGCCTACCCCCTTTCAGGTAATTGGGATTGGATCTGTTTATCTCCTAAAAAATTCAAGGGCCCTACTGCCAGCGTAGCCGAAAAGGCTGACGAACTGAAAGTGATCATATTTAATAAATCTGATTTTGAATGGGCTGAGCAACACGCCAAACTGGTATCACCCAATTGTAAGCTGTATCTACAACCCGAATGGTCGAAATCAAAAGAAATGACTCCCTTAATTGTTGAGTATGTGATGAATAACCCTCATTGGGAAATATCATTGCAAACACACAAGTATTTGAATATTCCCTAATTAGTGTAACTTAGAGATATAATTATCTTATCCTAAGTAATGAGAATTGCTGTTTTACTGGTCTTTGTATTTTTCCTGCCGGCTTTTTGCTTTGCACAGCAGGAACATTATTCAACAAGTGATAGGGATGCATTAAACTATTACAAACAAGCCAACCAAAGTATTGATGACCGTGAATTTGATATCGCGATCAGGCAATTACAGCAATCCTTAAAGGCTGATCCAAATTTTGTTGAGGCTCACCTCCTTTTAGCCGATGTTTATCGCCAGCAAAAACAAAACAAACTGGCTATTGAACAATACCTGGCTGTTATCAGTATTAGCCCCGATTTTAGTCGCGCCATATACCTTAAATTGGGTGCGCTTGAGATAAGCGAAGCACAGTATGCGCAAGCGCAGATGAGCCTTAATAAATATCTCACCTATCCTAACATTGCCGATCAGGATATCCGTAACGCTAAAAAAATGCTGAAGGATTGCGAGTTTAGCATGGAGGCTATAAAACACTCTGTACCATTTAAACCCATAAATATGGGCCCGGAAATCAATACGCCTAACGACGAATACCTTCCGGTAGCTACCGCCGATGAAAGCATGCTGATATTCACCCGCATGATAAACAACAATGAAGATTTTTATAAAAGCATGCAGGTTGATGGTAAATGGCAAACAGCTACTTATTTAAGTAACCAGATAAATACGCCGAATTATAACGAAGGCGCGCAATCTATATCGCAGGATGGCAAGCTGTTGTTTTTTACAGGCTGCGACCGCCCCGATGGCCTGGGCCGTTGTGATATTTACATAGCACAGAAACAGGGCGACGACTGGGGTAAGCCGCATGATCTGAGTCCGCCGGTAAATACCCCCGGATGGGAATCACAACCATCCATCAGTGCTGACGGGCGTACACTTTATTTCGTAAGTAACCGCAGCGGTGGATATGGTGGTTATGATATTTGGAAATCGACCATAAGTGCCAAAGGCTGGAGCGAGCCCGAAAACCTGGGGCCTAATATTAATACAGCTTATGATGAGCAGTCACCATTTATACATGCCGATGACAGCACCCTCTACTTTTGTTCTGACGGATGGCCGGGATTGGGTGGTAAGGATCTTTTTGTAAGTCATTTAGGCAAAGATGGCAAATGGCAAAAACCCATTAACATGGGCTACCCTATCAATTCCAGCGGTGATGAAAACGGGCTTACAGTTACCGCCAATGGCCAATATGCTTATTTTGCTTCCAACAATTTAAATGGTTATGGTGGTTTTGACATCTACCGTTTTGAATTGCCTGCAAACGTGAGGCCTCACATAGTAACCTATGTTAAAGGCATCATAACCGACTCTAAAAATAAACGCCCTTTGGATGCCCAGGTTGAAATAATCGACCTTGAAAAAAACGAAGTAGTTTATGAAGACGACAGTTCGCCGGAACATGGTGATTTTCTTGCTACGTTGCCTCCCGGTAAGAATTATGGCCTAAATATTTCAAAAAACGGCTATCTTTTTTACTCAGCCAATTTTTCATTAATCGGTCGGCAGCCTGCAGAACCATATAACTTGACAGTGAACCTTTCGCCCATTGATATTGGCAGTTCGGTAGTATTGAATAATATATTTTTCGATACCAATAAGTTTGATATCAAACCGGATTCAAAAGCCGAACTGCAAAAATTGATCGAGTTTTTAAATCAGAATCCTACTGTCCGTATCGAGATATCGGGCCATACGGATGATGTGGGTAATGCCCAGATCAACCAGGTATTATCAGAAAACAGGGCAAAAGCGGTTTATGAATACCTTATCGCCAGCGGCATAAAACCCCAGCGACTGGTTTATAAAGGCTACGGTAAAACACAACCTTTAGTGCCTAATACCAGCGATGAAAACCGGAGTAAAAATCGCCGTACCGAATTTAAAATAATTGCCAAATAAGCGCAGGTGTTAAACCTGCACTTATTTGCCCTTTATTATTTTAGTCGCCTCTATTTCAAGCAATTCACATATCAACAAAAAACGGCAGGCTGTTAGTTTTATATTGTTCAGTTCTATTTTGCTGTACACATTTTGTTGTATACCTAGTTTATGCGCCATGTACTCCTGCGTATAGCCCAATTCTAACCTTCTCTTCTTAATATTCTTTAAAATAATCTTTACTTTCTTCTTATACATCGTTCATCTGGTAGTTACCAGGATATACGATGTTGATCAGTAAATAATTTTCTAATTAATTTAATTATTAATAAGTTAATTAAGGATCAACCTATCAATGCCAGGTGATGCCTCATATGCCTTACATAATCATCCGCTACCCATTCAACAGTATGCGTAGCATCACCATCGTAACTTACTTGTAAACGGTTCGCGGGGTAATAACCCAATACACGGATGATCTGCCTGTTTAGCAATATCCACAGATCCAGTATCTCTTTTATATCCGCTCCCTGATATTGCTGCGCAGTAACCCACTCATTTTGGGCATATTTTAGTTTAAAATCTTCCTCATAAGTACAGCGTACAAAACGTTGCAGGTTTATCTGCGCGCTATCTATCAGGTGACCTACTATTTCCTTTTTAGACCATTTATCGGGTGCCGGTTTAGTATCCCAATCGACTGCATCCTGGTCAATTTTCAGAAAATCCTCGATTGTATCTATCAAACTGTTTATAGTATCTTTCATGTTGCTCATATTTTTTAAAGTTTGATATTTTATATTAATTATCAAAAAACAATTATCTTCAAAAATTAATAGCTGCCCATGGTTCTCAATTATATCTGGATCTTCTTTTTTCTTATTGCATTCATTATAGGCCTTGTAAGGCTTATCTTTTTTGGCGATACCGATATATTCAGATTGATGGCAGAAGGCACGTTTGATTCCGCAAAATCATCTGTAATGGATATCGCCCTGCCGTTGGTGGGCATCATGTCGTTATGGTTGGGTTTCATGAAGATAGGCGAAAAGGCCGGAGCAGTGAATTTCCTTTCACGTATTGTTGGGCCATTCTTCAGCAGGCTCTTCCCTGAAGTACCTGCTAATCACCCTGCGATAGGCCAAATGATGCTGAATTTTTCGGCCAATTTATTAGGGCTTGATAACGCGGCTACTCCACTGGGATTGAAGGCAATGGACGGCTTGCAGGAACTGAATAAAGATTCGGATACTGCTTCTAATGCTCAGATCATGTTCCTGGTATTGCACGCGTCGGGGCTGACTATTTTACCTATCGCTATTATCGCACAACGTGCTATCTATCATTCAAAAGATCCGACTGATATATTTATCCCCTGTATTGTGGCAACTTACGCTGCTACACTTGCCGGGTTAATTGTGGTGTCTATTAAACAAAAGATAAATTTGTTTGATAAGGTGGTTTTGAGTTGGCTGGTTGGCATTACAGGGTTTATAGCCTTATTGGTATGGTATTTTACCGCGTTTCTTAATCATGAACAGATCTCCAAATTCTCAGGTGTCTTTAGCAACCTGATCTATTTGGTGATTCCTGTATTATTTATTTTAGGCGGATTGCGCAAAAAGATAAATGTGTTTGACGCTTTTATTGAAGGCGCGAAGGAAGGATTCGAGGTTTCTATTAAGATCATCCCCTACTTAGTGGGCTTGCTTGTGGCTGTTAGCTTGTTTCGAACCTGCGGCGCTTTAACTTACCTGGGCGATGGCTTTAAATGGGTGTTCAGCCATTTTAATATGGATACCCGCTTTACTGATGTGCTGCCGATTGCATTTATACGCCCGCTTAGCGGCTCGGGAGCCAGGGCGCTTATGCTGGATAATTTAAAAGTGTTTGGGCCTGATAGTTTTGTCGGCCATATGTCAAGTGTATTGTACGGCACAGCCGATACCACATTTTATATTGTCGCTTTATATTTTGGCGCTGTGGGTATTAAAAAAACACGCTACACTATCCCGGCTATGCTAATAGCCGATTTTGTTGGGATAGTGACTGCCATTTTAATATCCTACTTATTTTTTGGTTAAGTTTGATACATATTAGAAAACAGGAGAAATAGCCGTGGGAAATGTAACAGCGCAAATTGGGCATACAAAATATAAAACCATTGTTAGCAATGGCGAGTATAGCATTGTTGTTGATGAACCCGAAACCGCCGGGGGTGGCAATACCGGCCTAAAACCGCACGATTTGCTATTAGGAAGCCTGGCCAGTTGCACTGCCATAACACTAAGAATGTATATTGATAGAAAAATGTGGTTGGTTGACGATATCAGCGTAAATACGGAGATGCTTAAAAATGAAACCGGCGTAACTTTAAAGCTTAGTTTAACTTTTAAAGGTGACTTATCCGAAGAGCAAAAAACCCGTTTATTACAGATAGCTAACGCTTGCCCTATTCATAAAATATTGACAGGTAGTATAAATATTGAAACAGAGATTAACAATATTGCCCTATAAAAAACAAACCGGGAGGAGTAGTCCCGGTTTGTATCAATCACTCTAAAACAACAACCTCTAATCCAAAAGGAAGCATTCAAATTAATTAGTTATAGAAACAAAAAAACTATTGACTAATTAAATATGATGGTCAAATTTACCAAATAATATTTCCGTAAGATTTAAATTGATTTCTTTTTACTAAAGGTTGACAGTTGTATTTTTAAAGGGAGTAATTGAACATCAATACTTTAATCCTTTTATAAAAATATCTACAAGCAATAACCGCTTGGCGTGTATTTCATCCAGATGTTCCATACGTGGGAACCGGTTTTTTTTGTGCGATAATGCTCCTACCCTAACCCCGTGCAGGGCGTCGAGCAATAGGTCAACAACTTCATTTGGATTATCCAACGGCCTTATACCACCTTTTTCCACTTCTGCCTGTATAGCATTCGCCAGCAAAAAAGATTCCCCTAAACGGATCTGCTCAATTATACTCCATATGGCATCGGGTAAATTTTGTTCGTTAAGCCTGAAATAATCAAAGAAGTTATAATTTTTTACAATAAACTCATGATGGGTATTAACCTGGAAAATAAATACATCCCGCAGGTCGTCCATTTGATTATCCGACAGCAGTTTCAGATAATCGTTAGCCAGCTTGCGCATGACAGCCGTGTACAATTCACTTTTATCAGGAAAGTAATAATAAAGCAATGCCTTCGACATGGATATATCGCCGGCAATCTCGTTCATGGTTGTTTTTGAGTAACCGTAGTGCAAAAACCGGTGATGGGCAGCGTCTAAAATCTTCTCCCTCTTAATATCCTGTTGATCGGTAGTAACTGCACCCATTTGAAAAATATACTGTTCTTAAATTTAAAATTCTACGTAAAGTGATAATAACGGTTACCAAATTTATGTAATTTATATCCTTTGCAACCCTCATTTTGTTTGCACAAAGTAAATTACATTCCAAATCTGTAAAAAATCTGTGGCATTTGACCAATAAAGTCCAATATTCAGGCTAATTGTGTCAGCCCAATACCTGCCCCTATTACCAGCGCATCTTCAACAGCGCCAATTATTGGGTCAATTATCCCTGTGTTTTTAACCGTTGTTTTGCGTAATATATAACTCAAATACGTTGATGCGAATGCAGAGGTTGCCCCTAATAATGCCCCGGCAACAACATTACCCCCGGCTGCTTTATTAATACTTGCCCCGGCCAGTGCGCCAGCCAAACACCTGAACGCTACGCCTGCCGGTTTAATACGATTTGGGGTAGATGGCAGTTTGTCAACTACCAGTTCGCTTATTGCTATAACTTTTAAAGTATTAGCCACTGTTCTTGATTGCATAAAGCTTAGCGGCGAATGTTCCAGGTTTCTTGAACGATGATGGCTTAGTATATGACTGGTTATTACAGGTGCCGATGATGTGCGCATACCAGCTAAAGCACCTATGCCCAATACTTGCCAAAAAGGATGTGAGATTTTAAGCTTCATAAGTATCTGATTATAATGTGCCCAATAAATACAATAATCATTCCTAAATGATGTGGTACACAAATTGCATAATCAAATCACATCAAACTATATATCTACCATTATGAAAATACATGAAAACAATGCATTGGGAGAATTAGGCAGCGCGATAGGCAAAGGCTTAATAGCCGGATTGGCGGCAACTGCGGCGATAACCATATCGCAAATGATAGAAATGAAAATAACCAAACGCGAGCCAAGCGAAGCACCTGTTAAAGTTGCAAAGGAAACTGTAGGCGTAAAACCTGCCAGCCCTGAACTCAAGGAACAATTAGCAAACGAATTACATTGGGCTTATGGCACATCATGGGGTGTAGCACGCGGTATTATTGGGCTTACTGGCTTAAAAGGTATCCCCGCAGCGCTGGTGCACTTTGGGTCGATATGGGGCGCATCAATGCTGATGCTGCCTAAATTTAACGCCGCCCCACCCGTTTATGAAGAAGATGCAAAAACTATAGCTATTGATGGCTTTCATCATGCAATATATGCGCTAACAGCAACTGTAGTTTATGACGCACTTGATTCAGGATCGAAACGAGAAAAGGGATTGAATAAGTTGGCCAAAAAACTTCGCCTTAAATCATTATTAAAAAAGGCTGCCTAATGCTGATCATAAAATAAGCCACCCGGATTTCTCCGGGTGGCTTATAAATTATACAATCAAAAAATAATTATACTGTTTCCAGTTCAGCTTTTGGCTGTTGTCTTTTTTCTTTTTTCTTCCTGATATTTTCTTTCATGTTGTAACGTATCAGGTACATACATGGCACTAATATCAGTGTGATGAGCGTTGCAAAACCTAAACCGAAGATCATTGTCCATGATAATGGACCCCAGAATGCCACGTTATCGCCACCAAAATAAATATGTGGTTTAAAGTGCGTGAACAATCCGGCAAAGTCGATATTGAAACCTACTGCCAGTGGTATTAAACCTAATATTGCTGCACTTGCGGTAAGTAATACCGGTGTCATACGTGTACGGGCTGCTTCAACAACTGCATCGTGGATGCTTAGGCCTTGTTCTAACAGCATATCCGAAAACTCCACCAGTAATATACCATTTCGCACTACCACACCCGCCAGTGCGATTATACCTACGCCCGACATTACGATAGAGAACGTCATGTGGAACAAACTCAAACCAAGGAACACGCCGATTATACTAAAGAAGATCTCGCTTAAAATAATCAGCGTTTTACCTATTGAATTGAACAGCGCCATCAGGATAACCAATATCAAACCAAATGATATCAGCAATGCTGTACCCAGGAACGCACCTGTTTCTGCCTGATCCTCCTGCGAACCACCCATTTTTATGGATACATTTTCAGGTAGTTTAAAGTTCTTGATCGCTTGCGCTATCTGGGCATTTACATCAGCCGGGGTAAATGGTTTTATAACGTTTGAACCCAGGGTAATTACACGCCTTTGTTGCTTATGTTTAATGTTAGCGTAAGTATTAGTATACCTCACATCAGTAAATGCTGAGATTGGTACTTGCCTGATAGCACCACCCATAGCAATATCACGGAAGGTGATCTTTAAGTTACGCAACGCATCCACATCATTACGCTGATCTTCTGCCCCTCGTACATCTATTTCATAATTATCTTCAGTAGTATTTCTGAAATCAGAGGCCTTTGTACCATATATAGCAGCAGCTAGAGCCGAATTAATCTGGTAAGTAGTAATACCTTCACGGTTAGCACGTTCACGGTCGACATCAAAAATAATCTCTGGCTTATCCGCCTGTACATCGGGCACCAATTGTTCAATACCAGCTATACCTTGTGCATTAAGATATTTTTTTAACCGGGCAGTAGTATGCACTAAAGTGTCCAGGTTATCACCGGCCATTTCAATACTGATATCCTTCTGTACCGGCGGACCGCTGGCCTCTTGAGCAACAGCAATCTGCGCGCCCGGCACGCCCTGTACCGAACTACGGATCCGTTTCAATATTTCTTTGGTATCCTTACCGTTCCGCTTGCCAAACTCAACAAATGCTACAGTGATCTTACCTTTGTTATAGTAAGTGCCTTGATCTTCGTCTGACGGGTCGGTAACCCCTACCGATACGTTTGATATAATAGATGATACGATATCCTTGTCAGGCTCTACAACCTGGGCCACTTTTTTCTCCAACTGCTGAATTACCGTATTTGTATAAGCCTGATCGGTACCTATTGGCATGGTTACATATACATACACAAAGTTAGGATCGGATGAAGGGAACAACTCTACATCTAATTTACTAACTACTGAGAACCCGATGGTAAAGAAGAACAGTACAATAACGCCCAAAAGTACTTTCCATGGGTTGTGTACTGCACGCTCCAACCACCTTGCATACCATGTTTGGAAACGCGGCCATAAGTTCTTCTGGAACCTGTCTATCACCTTTAACAATACAAAGTGGTTAAACAGGAACAGGAATATAATAAGCACCATAAAATTACCAATACCTATACTAATAGCGCCAATAGCTGCAAGTGCATAGAAGAACGCGGTTACTCCTAATAGTATAAAAGTTGTACGCCTTGTTTTTGGGTCGAATGTTTGGTGATCGTGTTCGCCTTCATGGTGCGGTTTCATAAAATCAACCGCGAAAACAGGGTTCATGATATAAGCAACCACCAACGATGCCAACAAGGTTATGATCAGCGTAATCGGCAGGAAGAACATGAAACTACCGATAAGGCTATGCCAGAAAGCCAGCGGAATAAATGGTGCAAGCGTAGTCATGGTACCTGAAAATACAGGCATAAAAACTTCACCGGCAGCTATTTTTGCCGCTTTAGTAATAGGCACAGCGCCATTGTTAAATATACGGTGCGTGTTTTCAATTACCACAATAGCATCATCCACCACAATACCCAGTGCCAGCAGGAAGGAGAACAATACGATCATGTTGAGCGTAAAGCCTATCACCGGCATAAACAGGAAGGCAATAAAACATGATAACGGCACCGACAGCGCCACAAATATGGCGTTGGTGCTACCCATAAAGAACATCAGGATAACAGTTACCAATATAAAACCAATGATAATGGTATTGATAAGGTCGTTAAGTGTTGTACGTGTTTTGTCCGACTGGTCACCCGTTACCGTAATATTTAATCCTTTAGGGAAAATTGTTTTCTGCTTTTGTTTTATCAGTGAATAGATCTCATCCGAAGCCTCAATTAAGTTCTCACCTGAACGCTTACTTACGTTTAATGTAATTACGTTTTTAAAGTTCGGGTCATTTGGCGTTTTAAGGCGCGCATAACTTTCCTGATCATGAAAACCATCCTTTATCTGGGCGATATCGCGCAAATAAACAGCTTTGCCCTGCGGATTCCTTATCACTAAGGCTTCTACTTCATCGGCACTCTTAAAATCCTCTTTTATATCAACCGCGCGTTGTTCACCATTGGTTGTGATAGTACCAGCTGTAGATAAGATATTTTCTTTACCAATAGCTTGTATAATATCGTCAAACCCAATTTGTGCAGCCGCCATCTTATTGATATCCACATTAATTTGGATATTTGGTTTTAAAGCCCCTACTTCAACCACTTGCGAAATTTGCTTCATACCCTCAATATCATCTTTCAGGTTATCAGCATATTCTTTTAGTTTCTTAAGGTCATAATCACCTGATAAGTTAATGTATAATATAGGTTGGTCTGCTACATTTATGTCAGAAACAGTGGATTCTTTTAATTGGTTATCATTTTGGGGCAGATCCTGTTTGGCTTTATCTACGGCATCCTTAACATCTTGTTTAGCATCCCTTATTTTAACATCGGTATTAAACTCACAAGTTATAAGAGACACATTTTGTTGTGTGTTGGAGGTAACCTTTTTCAGGCCTTTCAACGATTTCATTTGCTTTTCGAGCTGCCTGGTAACGAGGGACTCAATATTCCCTGGTGACTGGCCCAAATACTGGGTAGTTACATACACCTTAGGTATAGTAATATCCGGAAAATTCTCCTTCGGCAGGGAATTGTAGGATGAAAACCCGAGCAATGTGATTAAAAATATAAGCACATATACCGCCCGCTTATTATCAATGGCCCAACTCGATGGCCCAAATTCTTTTTCCTGGTCTTTCATATTCTTGAAATCAGATTATATAATTAATTACCAGATTTTAATACGCTTACTTTATCGCCGTCGCCTATCTCACTTGCACCTTCAGTTATTAACTGATCACCGCTTGACAGGCCTGATTTTACTTCAGTATAACCACCTGAAGTTTTACCTTCAGTAATTGGTTTACGTTTAGCGAAGCCATTTTCATTGATGTACACATAATCACCTTCATCCGATCTTTGGATAGCATTTACCGGTACCGAAATAGTGTTATGATTTTGGTAATTAGCAATTTGTAAAACAGCCGTCATGTTAGGGCGGTATTCTTTGTTATGAGGCAGTTTTATTTCGATACCAAAGCTGCGTGATCCCGGGTCAATAACTTTTGAAGCGAATGTTACACGAGTAGCTAATGAATCATTAACATCAGGGAATAAGACCTTAACGCTATCGCCCTGGTTTACACTGCTTGAGTACGACTCAGGTACATCTGCCTTAACTTTTAATATATCGGCATTAATAACACGTATGCCCGAGCCTTGCTGACCAGGAGTTATAGCAGCACCTAATTTAAGGTCCATCTGATCAACCACACCATCTATTGGCGATACAATACGATACAGATCTGCCTGCTGTTTTAAGGATGACACCTGTTTTTGGGCTGTTTGTAAATTAGTTTGAGCCTGTAAATATTGAACCTCAGTTCCTATTTTTTGATCCCACAGATTTTTTTGGCGCTGATAAAGAATGTTAGCCAAATTAAGTTGAGATTGCGCCTGACCAACATTTTGTTGTAAAACGCTGTTATCAAGTTGTACAAGTACCTCACCTCTTCTTACGCGATCGCCCACTTTTACATAAATAGCTGTAATTACACCATTTGTTTGTGAGTATGCAGTTACGTTATTCTGCGCATCTATTTTACCTTGTATTTGTACATAGTTGGTAAACTGGCCCGGTTTAACAATTATGGTGCTCACATCCGCACCTTTGGTTGAGTCCGTACCTACTTGTGCCTGTAATGCAGCTATTTTCGAACTTAATTCAGCCTGCTGCTTTTTCAAGTCGGCCAGTTGAGTTTTTTTATCAGTTGGCTTTTGCGTGCAAGCCGCAAAAAATAAGATTGCCGGTATGTATAATAGTTTTTTCATTGTCTCTTTTTAATATTGTGGATTTAGTGTTATTGTATTCTACCGTATGCTTTGTCAAGATCAACTTTGCTTACCAGAGCATCATATAAACCTTGGATGTATGTATTATCTGCATCCTCTACTGCAGTTTGTGCCTGTGTAACCTCAATGCTTGAACCTACCCCCTGCTCATATTTTATTTTTGATACACGGAGAACTTCCTGCGCAAGTGCCCTGTTCTTATTTTGATCGTTGAGGGTTTGTAAGCCATTTATATATGATGTGCGCGCTTCATTCAACTGTAGATTTACACTATTTCTCATCTCCCACAAATCGTTATCAGATTTTAAAACAGATATTTTTGATTGCCTAACCTGGTTTAAGTGCTGGCCTCCAGTAAAAATGGGGATGTTTAACGATAGCCCTACATACCCTGATGGATAATCCATATTATAAAGTTTGCTGAAGCTGTTATCCTGGTACGATGCTGAATAACTTGCATTACCTGTTAATTTAGGTAAGAACTGTGCTTTTTTACTTTTTAGATCGTACTCGTTCAATCTTTTCTGGGTTTCAAGCAAATTATATTCAATCCGGTTATGGTACACTGTTGAATCAGCAGTGGTATCGGCCACATTTACTTCTAGTTTTATACCTTCCAGCTTATCTTTTAATATCAATGCGTTTTCAATTGGCATACCCATTTGAAATTTCAACAACTGATAGTTTAACACCAGCAAACGTTTGGTATTTTCCCTGGTAGTAACCAGTGAATTATACTGATAAGTTATACGGTCTACATCAATCTTTTCCACAAAGCCCTGTTTATTGCGGGCTGCAGTTTCATCCATTTGTTGTTTAAGCTGATCTATATCTGCCTGTAACAACCTCAAACGTTCCGCACTTACCAATACCTGGTAATATGCCTTGGTTACGCTAACATTTGTTTCAATTTTCGACCGGGTATAGCTGCGTTCATATAATTGCTTATAAGTTTTACTTGCCTGCAAACCTATAATATAGTTAGGGTCGAAAATTATTTGGTTTAAGCTGGCTGTAAGGTTCGATTGATAAGTTACACCAAACTTTAACGGGATATATGTACCAGGCTGATTAAAAAACTCACCAGGAATCAATGTTACAGGTATTTTAAAATAATCCTGAAAACCAGCTGCACCACTTATTTGCGGTAAACCCTGCCCTATTGTTTCCTTAACTTTATAATCGGCACTTTTAACATCCAGTGCTGCATTTGCCACATCGTGCTGGTGCTGATAGGCATAATTCACGCAATCCTGTATGCTAAAATTATACGTGGTATCACGCGGAGGGGCCTGCTGCGCGTAGCTGTTTACAGCTACGGTACAAAACAGGGCCATTATAAAAACTGTATTTCTCATTGTTATATATTGTAATAGGTATTACTGTGTTTCTTGTTTGGTAAAGATCAAATTAATGTTGACAGCTGTATGTCAGCAGTATATGATCAATCATTATTTGTCTTTTTATATTTATCTAAAAGCTTGTAACCCTTAAGCGTACATATACCATAGTTAAAATGTTCCAAAAACTGAACCTGTACCTTCCATGGATTAAATTCAGCAATCGGGAACTGCATGGTATTAAATCCCATCTCAACCTGCGCCACACGCATCCTCGCTATTATTCTAACATCAATATCTGGCCTTATATAACCTTGTTTAATTCCTTTGGTCAGCAACTCCTCCAATGTGTGCACTAAAACACCTGCCTTAAAATCCTGGAAATGTTTCCAGGCTTCCGGGTGATATTTCTGCATATCATGTATCACAATTGGATTGATCCGTGAAAATATATCTTCAGAACACTTCATCATGGCTATTAATTCCTCAATCACATTGCCTGATCTGCTCATAATTTCGCACATCTGGTCTTCATCCTCTTGCAGCTTCTTCTTGGTAAGGGCAACCACCAACTCGTTTTTGTCCTTAAAAAAGTGATAGATGGTTTTTTTTGATATGCCCAGGTGTTTGGCTATATCATCCATCGTAACACTTTTTATGCCTGCTGTTAAAAACAGGTCCTCGCCGCCTTGTATTATTCTTTCTACGGGTATCATTTTTATCTCCGGAACAAAACTATGGAAACATTTTTAGATTTCAAAGTTTCCATTTTAAATTACAATTTACCAACCCCGGCATATTTGTTACCTTTGCAAAAAATTATATAAAATGACGCTTTCTCCTCTTTCAGCTATTTCCCCTATTGACGGGCGTTACCATAATGCAACTGCTGAACTTGCTGAGTATTTTTCGGAATACGCATTGATAAAATACCGGGTATTTGTTGAAATTGAATACTTTATAGCCCTGTACGAACATCCGCTGCCGCAATTACAAAACTTTGATAAAAGTTTATCAGAAAAGTTACGCGACATCTACCGAAATTTTTCGGAAGCTGATGCAATGGACATCAAACAGATAGAAAAAACAACAAACCACGATGTTAAAGCTGTTGAGTACTTTATTAAAAAAGAGTTCGATAAGCTAGATATTGCCGCTTATAAAGAATTTATCCATTTTGGCTTAACATCACAAGATATAAATAATACTGCTATCCCTTATTCATTTAAATTAGCTTTAAATGATGTTTACTACCCGGCATTAGCTGAACTGATTGACCTGCTGAAAAAATACGCAGCTGAATGGGATAAAATACCAATGCTGGCACATACACATGGTCAGCCTGCCTCGCCTACCCGTTTAGGCAAGGAGATACAGGTGTTTATTGAGCGCCTTGAAAATCAACTTGTATTATTAAAACAAGTGCCCTACTCTGCAAAATTTGGCGGTGCTACCGGTAACTACAACGCGCATAATATTGCTTATGGTGGTATCGACTGGAAAACATTCGGCAATCATTTTGTGAATGACATTTTAGGGTTGAGCCGTTCACAGTTCACCACCCAGATTGAGCATTACGATAATTTTGCCGCGCAATGCGATGCTTTAAAACGCATCAACAATATCCTGATTGATTTGGACAGGGATATGTGGGCTTACATCTCTATGAATTACTTTAAACAAAAGATAAAAGCTGGCGAGATTGGTTCATCGGCTATGCCACATAAAGTAAACCCGATAGATTTTGAAAATTCAGAAGGTAACTTAGGTATGGCAAATGCAATGTTCGAGCACCTGGCGGCTAAATTACCGGTATCGAGGTTACAGCGCGATCTGACAGATTCAACCGTATTACGCAATATAGGCGTACCTGTTGGGCATACGCTTATCGCAATAAAATCAACTATAAAAGGTCTGAACAAATTATTGTTGAATGAATCAGTAATAGCAGGCGCGTTAGAAGCGAACTGGGCAGTGGTTGCAGAAGCTATACAGACTATTTTACGTCGCGAAGCTTATCCAAACCCATACGAAGCATTAAAAGAACTTACACGTACAAATGCGCAGATAAATGCTGATACTATAGCCGAGTTTGTGAATACTTTGGATGTGAGCGATGAGATTAAAGAAGAAATTAAACAGATAACACCATCTAATTATACAGGGATATAATTCAAAAGTTAAAAATCAAAATTCAAAACGTCCGTCGGAAAGCATTTTTGACTTTTTAATTTTGAATTTTGACTTAACAATAGGTCATAAACGGGTCATAACTGTTGTTGTATAGTTTTAAAATCAAAAAGCTATATAAATTTGTTAAAGAATTTATTGGAGAAAATAGAAATGAATATCAACGTATATACTGAATCAACACCGAACCCGGCAACTATGAAGTTCATTGTGAACAAGTTGCTGATTAACGGTAGCGCCGACTTTGCTACAAAGGAAAGTGCTGAAAAATCGCCATTTGCTAAGGAGTTATACAAATTTTCATTTGTTAACGGGGTTTTCTTCGCCAGTAACTTTGTTACTGTTACTAAAACCGAAGGCAGTGACTGGGACGACCTGTTACCTATATTAAAAGAGTTTGTTAAAGGTGCGGTTGAAGCTGAGTTAGCTGTACAAACCGAAGAACAACCGGAAGCCGGAAACTTTGAAGGAACTGATATTGAGGTTAAGATACAGCAAATTCTACATGATTATGTACGCCCTGCGGTTGAATCTGACGGTGGCGCGATCACCTACAGATCATTTGATGAAGGTATTGTAACTGTTGAGCTTCGTGGTTCATGCAGCGGTTGCCCGTCATCTACAGTAACCCTGAAAGCCGGTATCGAGAACTTACTAAAACGTATGGTTCCTGAAGTTACCGAAGTGGTTTCTGAAGCTTTGTAATTAGATTACACCGATTTTTATTTATGATTTCACCGATTTGATTAATGAGATTAATCGGTGAAATCATAAACAAATCAGTGGAATCATATAAAGTATTTATCTATATACCCCAGCAACTCCCCTGTTATCTTCCCGTTAGTGGCTAACAGTTCTCTTGTTTCCATCACCTCGTTACCGCCTTTGTAATTAATCACATCCCCTCCTGCTTGTCTTACAATCAGTATCCCGGCAGCAACATCCCAGGAGTTTAAATTATATTCATAAAAAGCATCAAACCGCCCACAAGCTGTATAAGCCAGGTCAACTGCAGCTGAACCCAACCTGCGTAAACCATGCGCGCTTTTCATCAGTTCGGTAAATAAGTTTATATAGGCAGCCTGTTTGCTGAAGTCATAATATGGGAAGCCCGTAGCTAATAAACTGGCAGATACAGTCGCGTTATCGCTTACCTTTATTTCGCGGCCGTTTAAATAGGCTGGCGTATCCTTACTGGCGTAAAAACATTCATCCTGGTTAACTTCATATACTACGCCAACAACCAATTCGTCATATTCTTTAAGCGCAATGCTTACAGAGAATACCGGCAGGCCATGTATAAAATTGGTAGTACCATCCAGTGGATCAATTATCCAGTTAAACCGTTCGCCAAGCTTTATTTTTGTTTTTTCTTCGGTGATGAAGCCCGCTTCGGGCAGGATCTTTTCCAGGCCTGCCACGATCATCTCTTCAGCCGTTTTATCAACGTAGGATACAAGATCATTTAAGCCCTTATATTCTATTTTATCAGGGCTGAATATTTTGCGTTGTTCTCTTATAAAATCCCCGGCCTGTTTGGCAACTTCAACTACGCTGTTTGTGATTAGATTGTACTGCATGATGGCGTAAAGATAAGCTGAATGAGAAAAGTTTGTGCACAAAATAGCTGGCAAAAAACAAACTTAACGCTGCCGTAATACGCGCCACAGGCGGATACATGCCAAAGGTTTGGATCAGCAGTTTGATTACCATTAAATTGGCAAAAAAACCTATTACAGCCACCGATGCAAAGCGAATAAACTGCTGTGCCGATGAAGATTTAGATTCGGTGAATACCAAAAACTTGGTTATCAAAAAATTAACAATAACGCCTAAAAAAAAGGATATGGCTAATGAAAGCGAAGAGTTACGAACAGTAGTATTTAATATAGGATAGCTTTTTTGTGTAAGCAGGTTATGATAGAACAGGTAAAATACTGATATATCGACCAAAAAGCCTGCACCTGCAGAACAAATAAACCTTGCTATTTCGTTTTTTGATATTTTTTGTAATAATTTATTAGCCATGCTTTAGCGCAGTTTTTTTCTTGTGATTCAATCCTGATACAATTAAGACTACGCCAAAGATGAAAAGTAAAATTGCAATTAGCTGCGCTTGCGGAAATGACAGACTACCAATGTGATATCTTGTATTTACCCTGATAAATTCAATCAGAAAACGTTCTGTACCATTCAGCACCAGGTAAATACCGAACATAATGCCCGGTGTTTTTATCCTGTCGCGGATGCTCCATAAAAACAGGAATAAAATTATACAGGTAACACATTCATAAAAGGATGTTGGGTAAACCGGCGCAGGCAATACGTGACAGAATTTACCAACACAGCCCGGAATTTGTACGCCCTCATCATTTACATTATGCGGAAAGCTGAATGACCACATCCAATCAGGTGCCCAGCTAAACCAGCTTGGTTTTGGCATAAGGTTGGGTTTACCCCAGTCGCCGTCACCGCTCATTTGGCAACCTATACGGCCTAAACCGTAGGAGAGCATCATACCCGGTCCGCCAATATCAAGCATGGTTAACGGTTTTATACCGTGTTTCCAGGCGATATATAGTACTGCAGCACCGCCGCAGATCAACCCTCCGTAAAAAGTAAGTCCGCTAAAACCGATAAGCATTCCTACGGGGTCTTTTAAAAATTCATCCCAGTTTTCAAGTGCGTTAAATACTTTTGCACCTGCAAAACCACATATAGCTGCCCAAAGTAAAATGCTGCCCATCAACTCGTATGGGTGAACTTTTACTTTTTGTTTTTTAGGCTGAGGGAGTACCTGTTTTTTATTTTCGGCATAGGCCCAGTAAGCTATAGCAACCGCAAATATGATCCCGCCTATCCAGCTGCCTTTTGCAGACAATATCATATCCTGCGGACTATCAACCAATTCATGATAATTTAAAGCTGCGTATAGCAGTTTGTAACCCAATATAAAACCGAAGATGGCATTACCAGCCAATTCAGTAGTGCTGATAGGCTGACCGATAGTAACTTCTTTCTCAAATGAGTGGATGTATCCTAATTTTTCCTTGCGTTTAAACTCCTGTGTAAAAGCCCAGTAAGCCCCTACAAATGCAAGCGCCACAAAAAAACCAAAAGTTTGTACAGGTAAAGGAATATCTATTCCGAAAAGATAGTTTAATAGAGAACTAATGGTTGGGAACATAGGTTATATTTTGCTGCGAATATAGCGGTTAATGCACTAATATTTCTTCAGATTCTGTTATTTCAACATCACCATCGTGTGAAATGGCTGTTAAGCAAACCGTTTTTAATTCATTGACAAGCACCGGATCGTATTTGGTTTTCACTTTCACATAATTGCGGGTAAAGCCATGCATAATACCATCTTTAAAATCAGTTTCAAACAATACTTCTTCCGTTTTATTAAGCTGAGTTTCGTAAAAAGCCCGGCGTTTTTTATCAGAAAGTATATGCAGCATCTTACTCCGTTCAGCACGTGTTGAACCTGGTACCACACCCTTCATTTCGCTTGCCAGCGTATTTTCCCTTTCAGAGTAGGTGAACACATGCAGGTATGAAACGTCAAGATCGTTCAAAAAATTATAGGTGTCGATAAAATCTTCGCGTGTTTCGCCCGGGAAGCCAACTATCACATCAACACCGATGCAGCAATCAGGCATCAACTCTTTAATTTTGGTTACCCTGTTACTGTAAAGTTCTCTTTTATAGCGGCGGCGCATTAAACCTAATATCTTATCAGATCCGGATTGCAGCGGAATATGAAAATGCGGCATAAAGCGTTTAGAGGTAGCCACAAATTCAATGATTTCATCGGTCAGTAAATTTGGCTCTATCGATGATATACGGATCCTGTTGATACCTTCTACCTCATCCAGCGCCTTAACCAGGTCGAAGAATTTATCTTCGCGCTGGCCATCTCTTATACCGAAATCGCCAAGGTTAACCCCTGTTAATACGATTTCTTTAACACCTGAGGCGGCAACTTCTTTTGCCTGTTTCACAGCATTTTCAATGGTATCGCTCCTGCTGGCGCCACGGGCCAGAGGTATGGTGCAAAAAGTACATGAATAATCACACCCATCCTGAACCTTTAAAAAAGTACGCGTACGATCGCCGCCAAACGACCATGATGATACAAATTGATTTGCCTCAGAAATAGGCTGATTATAGATTACCGCCTTCGGCTTTTTTGTAAGATCAGTAATATGATCAACTATCTGAAATTTTTCGGCAGCGCCCAAAACCATGTCAACACCTGGTATTTCGGCAATCTCTTTTGGTTTTAATTGCGCATAGCAACCCACAATGGTTACGTAGGCATTAGGCGATATTTTAAGCGCTTCTTTTACTACCCTTTTGCACTTTTTATCAGCATTATCGGTAACCGAGCAAGTGTTAATCACATATACATCAGGAGTATCCGTAAAATCAACCGTACTAAAGCCTGCCTGCGTAAACAGACGGCCAATAGATGATGTTTCTGAATAATTCAGCTTACAACCCAGTGTATAAAAAGCAACTTTCTTGTTCATTTTCAGCGGGCAAAGATAGGCATTTTCAAAATTTATTGCACTGCCACCCTACTGTAAAAATATCAGACTCTTATGATTGTATTATTCAGATCCCCAACGGTAACTTTCATTGTCCAACCCCACGAGATCGACAATGCGGTTTACCACAGTCATAGCTACATCTTCAATAGTTTTGGGCTTGTTATAAAATGATGGTATGGCCGGGCAGATGATCCCTCCTGCTTCGGTAACCGTTTGCATATTACGGATATGGATGAGGTTTAGAGGCGTATCCCTTGCCACAAGTATCAGTTTACGTCTTTCCTTTAGTATCACATCAGCAGCGCGTGTTACCAGGTCGTCAGATACGCCGCTGGCTATCCTGCCAAGTGTACCCATTGAGCATGGCACTATAATCATGGTATCAAATTTGGCCGAACCCGATGCAAAGGGTGCCATAAAATCGTGCTTATCGTAAAATTTAAATGGCAAATTTATGTAATCCTCGTTATCCAACTCAAACTTCCATACCTGTTTGGCATTATCAGACATTACAATAGCAACTTCAGTTAACTGATCGCTTAACTGCTGTAGTTTCTCCAATAAAAGTTTGGCATATATGGCACCACTGGCTCCTGTTACGGCAACAACAATCTTCTTCTTCATAGCAATTTCATTAACAAACCCGAGGCTAAAATATATAAGCAAAAAAAAGGGTCGAATACAAGTACTCGACCCTACATCTACCTATGAAAAACATGCCCAAAAATGGGCATACAAATGTACTAACACTTTCTTAATATTTTAATAATTTTAACAAAAAATATTAATTGATTTTCTGAAAGTTCTTTTCGATAAGTGTTTGAATAATACCATCAACCATACCTACACTGGGCACATATATATTCTTTATGCCTGCCCATTTCATTACGGTAATGTAAATTTCACATGCAGGTATAATTACATCCGCCCTATCCTGGTTTAGCCCGAGTACATTAATACGGTCTTTTAATGAAAAAGAGTTAAGGTAGTTGTAGAGTGTTTTTAACTTATTAAATGACAATGGCACATCATTTTTTTCTTCAGATAACTTGTATAACTTATTGATATTACCACCCGTACCAATTCCTGAGATCCCTTTAAAGGTTTTTGTATTTTCACGGATGAAATCATGCATTTCGTTCCAGGTTTCCTCTTTGTCCTGGTTATCAAGCATACGTATGGTGCCTATATTAAATGATCGTGAGGCATAAAGTTCGCCTTCTGAAAACAATGAAAGTTCAGTACTGCCACCGCCCACATCAACATACAGGTAATTCTTTGATTTGTCGATAGTTTGCTCGGCGTGGCTGGCGTATATTATTTTGGCCTCCTTTTGGCCTTGAATGATCTCCAGGTCAATTTGTGCTTCTTCCTTTACCCTGAACACTACTTCCTGCCCGTTTTTTGCCTCACGCATAGCAGAGGTAGCAAAGGCCATATAATCCTGCACCTTGTACACATCCATCAGGTTGCGGAAAGCCTGCATCGATTTTATAAGATACACGGCCTTCTTATCAGAAATATGCTGGTTCAGGAAAGCATCATCACCCAACCTGAGCGGAACCCGGATCAGGGTATTTTTTTTGAAGGAAATTGAACCGTTATTTTCAATAATATCAGCTATAAGGAGTCTTACAGCGTTCGACCCAATATCAATGGCAGCGTATCTCAATGTATTTCGTTATTTTTTATTTTTCAGGTAATTGTATATATCTATTTGCGCGCGGCACAAAACCTCCGAATTTGTTTTGTGATACTTATTTGTATTATGGCTGTTTATCTCGCGGGCTTTTGTATTATCACTTAATTGTATGTTAATGATATCCCTTATCTCTTTACGTAAATGCTCATCATATATCGGGAAACCAACCTCAACCCTGTTATCAATATTACGGGTCATAAAGTCGGCAGATGTAAGATAGATCAACTCATTACCCCCGTTACAGTAAATATGCACACGTGCGTGCTCAAGGTATTTATCAACTATACTTATTACATCAATATTTTCGCTAAACCCTTTCATGCCAGGTACAAGGCAGCACATTCCTCTAACTATCAGCTGTATCTTTACCCCCGCGTTGTTGGCCTGGTATAGTTTGCTTATCATTTGCTCATCAGCCAAACTATTCATTTTTAAGACCATGTAAGCCTTTTTACCGGCTTTGGCATTCTTTATCTCGTTATCTATCAGCTTATAAATAGCAGGCCTTGAATCAATTGGAGAAACTATCAGGTGCTCAATATCCTTCGGTAATGTATTTTTCCCAAGGGCCCTAAATACCTTTACCAAATCACCGGTAAGCCTTTTATCAGCTGTAAACAAAGTATGATCGGCATAAAGCTTAGCAGTTTTTTCATTAAAATTACCAGTCGACAAACAAGCATAATATGCTGATTTTTCTTTCTCAATCTTTTTAACCAAACATATTTTTGAATGCACCTTATAGCCTTCGATACCGTACAACACGTTAACACCTTCTTCTTCCAGCCTGCGGCTCCAGGTAATGTTATTCTGCTCATCAAACCTGGCCCGTAACTCAACCAGACAATTTACTTTCTTACCGTTTTTGGCGGCGTTGATAAGGGCGTGAACTATCCGTGAGTTTTCAGCCAGGCGATATACAGCAATACTGATCTCCTGTACTTTTGGATCGATAGCGGCCTCACGCAAAAAGTGGATCACATAATCATATGACTGGTATGGCGTGCTGATGAGGTAATCCTTTTTGGCTATCATACCTATCAGACTTTTACCGAATGACAATCCATCAACCGGCAAGGGCTGATATTTTACATACTCCAACTCAGGCCTGCCCACATTGGGGAAAGCAATAAAATCCTTGAATTTATGATAACGGTTCCCCGGTATGAGGCTTTCACCATGTAAACCCATTTTACCTACCAGATATTTAAGCATATCCAAAGGCATTTCGGTATCATACAGTAAACGCATCGGTTTACCTTTACGCCTTTTTTGTAAGCTTTTGGATAATGAATCGATAAATTTTTCACTTACTTCCTTATCCAGATCAAGTTCTGCATCGCGGGTAAGCTGTATGGAGTATGCCTCAATACTATCGTGTTCAAAAATGAAGAAGATATCCTCAAGGCTGTACCTTATAATATCATCCAGTAAAATAATAAACTTAAGGTTGTTGGTTTCTGGCAGCACCACAAAACGTGGCAGGTTATCAGGCACCTCAATTAAGGCCAGGCGTGTTTTTTTGTTGCGGGTAAGCTTTACAAAAAAGTAGATCGCCCTGTCGCGCAGTTCGGGTAATTGCAAAGCCTCATCAAGCATGATGGGCACCAGCATAGCGAGCAATTTTTCCCTGAAATAACTTTTAACAAACTCGCCGCGGGTTACGTTAAGCTGTTTATCATTTAATATAAATATTTTTTCTTCGGCCAGTTGCTTAACAATTATGTTTTCGTACAAATTATTAAACTTCTTTTCCTGCTTAACAACCAGCGTTTTTATCTGGTTTAAAACCTTTTTAGGGTTATAACCCAAAATTTCCTTAGCTTTTTCATTCAGGTTGGCTAAACGGCTGAGGGTGGCTACCCTTACGCGGTAAAATTCATCGAGGTTTGATGAGAAAATGGCCAAAAATCTAACACGCTCAATTAAAGGGACCGTTGGATCCGCAGCTTCCTGCAAAACGCGCTCATTAAAATATAACCAGCTTATTTCCCTATTAATTAGTGGTATGTGTTTAATATCCATATAAAAGCCCCCTTTTCAGGCGGATCGTACAAATCTGCTTATTTATTTGTTAACTTAATATTAACTCGTTGCTATGTTAACTGTTTTATTACAATCAAATAATAACATTCGGCATCTTTATTAAGATTATATTTATAAACACTTAGCTTTGTACCAAATTAAAAACCTCCATTATGCCAACATTTGATATAGTAAGCAAGATAGACGGCCAAACGCTTGATAATGCTATAAATACTGCTAAAAAAGAGATATTGAACCGTTATGATTTTAACGATTCAAAAAGCACTATAGACCTGGATAAAAAGACCAACGAGATAACCATTGTTACCGAAAATGATATGCGTTTGAAAGCCATTCAGGATTCAATCATCAGCCGTATGGTAAAGCAACAACTTGATCCTAATGCACTTGACTTTGGCAAAGAGCAATACGCATCGGGCAGTATGATTCGCAAGGAAATAATGGTTAAAGAAGGCATTGACAAGGAAGTTGCCAAAAAGATAATAAAGAAAATAAAGGATAGCGGCCTTAAAGTACAAGCTTCAATTATGGACGACCAGGTGCGTGTGCAGGGAAAAAAGATAGATGACCTGCAGGCAGTGATCAGCCTTTGCAGGACTGAAACTTTTGAGCAGCCGCTGCAGTATATTAATATGCGGAATTAGAGCCCCTGTCATCCCGAACTTGTTTCGGGACCTCACCTGCTTAGTGTACATTGTGCAGACTTAGCATGTGGGGTGTTGAAACAAGTTCAACATGACGGAAGTTTAGTAAACAAAAAAAAGACCGCCCCTCACGGAACGGCCTTTCTATCAAACTAAACCACTTATTATGAAAACAATCTTTATTATTATTTAACAGCTATTTCTCTTGTTTGAAATTTAGCTTCTTCTCTTTTTGCCACAATTAATTTTAATATACCATCAGCATATTCAGCATCAATTTTTGAGTGGTCTACAGTTTCAGGTAAAGTAAATGACCTTACAAATGAAGTGTAGTTATATTCGCGTTTGCTGAATTTTTTACCTTCTTCAACATTTTCAGCTTTCTTTTCAGCCGATACGCTTAATACGTTTTTATCTAAGCTGATCTTAAAATCTTCTTTCTTTAAGCCGGGTACGGCTAATTCTATATGAAACTCGTTTTCAGTTTCTGCAATATTTACTGCAGGTACACGTGATACTAACTTATCACCTAAAAACTTGTCGTTTAAAATGCTATCAAATACATCGTTAAAAAATGGATTGATACCGTGAGTTTTTTGTCCGTTGTTAAATTTTACTAAAGTCATCGTTATAATATATTAAGTTTTATTCTTTTATTAACTTCGTGAGTGTCTGTTCAACTGTTGTACCAATGCCCAAAAATCACCTTTTGAGCGACAATATGACCGAATTAATTAAAAACCTACAGACATTTTGACATTACATGGCTGAAAACATCAAGAATTACAAATACAGAACCCTGATCCCGATCCGCTTTTCGGACATGGACGCCTACGGACATGTGAACAACGCGGTATATTTAACCTACTTTGAGATTGCCCGTTCCAACTATTGGAAAGATATTGTACAATGGAATTGGGGGGAAAACGGGATAATTTTAGGTCGATCTGAGATCAACTACCTAAAACCGATAACCCTGAACGATGAGATAGCCTGCTACGTACGTACTACACGGATAGGCAACAGTAGTTTTGATGTAATGCATGTTTTGGTTAAGATAACGCCAAACGGAGAGGAAATTTGCACAACAGGCAAAACGGTGTGTATTTGCTATGATTATAATGCTAATAAATCAGTATCTATCCCCTATCATGAAAGGCACCGTATGATCGATTATGATGAGCCGGGATTGATTTTGAATACGAATTGAGAACAGCCCGTTGTCATTTCGAACGATAGTGAGAAACCTTCTGCAACAATATATAACGCAAATGCAGATTAAAGAAGATCTCTCACTATCGTTCGAGATGACAGGCAAATTAAAACGACTTTATATTCGACTGCAATAAAAGTTCCTTATCCAGTTTACCGATATGCTTTCTATGCCCGGTAACCATAATAGCAGCCTCAAGGCAATTGCCATCTTTACTGATTTTTTTACGGGATGAAGTTAAGTGGTGTTCTTTAATAGTTTCTTCCAACGCCAGCAGATTATCATAATCCGTATTGGTAAAAACAATGGAATAAAGTTTATCGTGATGCAGTTTATCCAGGTAATTTTCAAGCACATGAAATATAGTTAGTACCAGGATAGTGATTACTGAAGTCACTATGCTCAACGTATAATCCCCGGCACCCACCGCCATGCCTATAGCTGCCGAGATCCATATTACAGCGGCAGTCGTCAATCCACTTACTGCTATATTATCTTTAAAAATAACACCTGCACCAATAAAGCCTACACCGGTAATTACATTGATATTTACACCTAAACCAGCCCGCTGCGCAATCATGGTAAATATTGCCGAACCAAGGCAGATGAGTATAATGGTACGAAAGCCCGCCGTTTTGTTTTTATATTGGCGTTCAATTCCTAAAATACCACCGCATAAAATTGCAATGGCTATTCTTACCATATCATCCGCGACCAAGTGAAAGTGCTGGGGCATAATTAAAAGATCTTACCGGGGTTTAATATATTATTTTTATCGAATACTTTTTTAATACCGCGCCACAATTCAAAATGCACATCGGTGTATTTAAGGTACATAAACTCTTTTTGTACCAAGCCAATGCCATGCTCGCCCGATATGGTACCGCCTAAAGATACGGTTAGTCCAAAAATTTCGGTTATGCCCTCATTTAATTTATCGTTCCAGTCGGCATCACTCATGCTGCCTTGTATAATGTTCAAGTGCAGGTTACCATCACCGGCATGCCCAAAACAAACGGAATCGAAGCCATATTTATTGCCAATTTCTTTTATGCCCTTCACCAATTGAGGCAATGCAGCCCTCGGCACAACCATATCCTCTTTTTTGTAAACGGAATTTATTTTTACCGATTCACCTATCGTACGCCTTATGCGCCATAACTCCGCTTTTTTAGCAGCGCTATCGGCAAACAGCACATCCTTACTGCCAAAGCCTTCTAAAACCTGGTTTATTTTTTCGCATTCAGTAAAGATCACTTCATTATCTGCCCCATCAACTTCAATTAATAAAAACGCGGCATCTTCATTTTTTAAATCAAACTGAATACCATTGTAAGCTTTCACCCACTCAAAACACTTACGCTCCATATATTCAACAGCAGACGGCACAATACCAGCCCTGAATATGGCAGACACCGCCTCGCAGGCACTTTCATTTGATGGAAATGCAGCCAGCATCAACGCATCATTTTGGGGATGAGGGATAAGCTTGGTTACAATTTTGGTGATAATACCCAGTGTACCCTCTGCTCCTATCATCAATTGCGTTAAGTTATAACCCGACGCGTATTTTAAGGTATTAGCACCGGTCCAGATGATCTCGCCGGATGGCAATACGACCTCCAGATTTAAAATATACTCCCGGATTGTACCATATTTCACCACTCTCGGGCCTCCCGAACCATGCGATACATTTCCACCGATAAAACAACTCCCTTTACTGGCAGGATCAACCGGGTATAACAGGCCTTTTTCTGCAACCGCGTTCATAAAGACCTCGGTAATTACGCCAGGCTCAACAGTAGCCTGTAGATTGTGCTCATCTATATTTAGGATCTGATCAAAGCGTTCCATAGAGATCAACAAACCTCCCATAACAGATAAGGCACCTCCGCTCAATCCTGTTCCTGCCCCGCGTGGTGTAACCGGGATCATGTGTTCATTACATAATTTCAATAAAGCTGATATCTCTTCTGCTGATCTCGGCTTTACAGCTACTTCAGGATAATAACTTAGGTCTTCCGTTTCATCATGGCTGTACTTTTCCAGGTCGGCATGGATGGTGATAACCGCTTCTTTACCCGCAATAGCAATAATTGCGTTAAGGATCTGATCGTTTATTCTATTATAGGCCATGATCAGGTTTTACTAATCAATAAAATTGGTAATGATGACGCTTGAATGTGCCACCTTACCTTTTAACGGCGGACTCATCTTTTTTATACAAACCCGCACATGATCTATAAAAGGGAATTTATTTTTTATAGCATCAACAATTGATTGTCCCACCGTTTCAATCAACTTACGTGTATGTTTCATTTCATTGCAGGCTATATCATATAGCTGTTCGTAATTTACGGTATTATCAATTTCATCGGCCAACAGACTGCCTGTAGGCCTGAAACTGACTGATATATCAACTAAAAACCTGCTACCTAATAGCTGTTCTTCCGGGTAAAACCCGTGATGGGCGAAAAACTCCGCGTCGTTTAAATTTATCTCAACCATAAATCAAATGTAATTAAGAATAACAAATTGCCCAATCTAAATAGCTTTCATTAGATTTGGGGGTACCAAAATATAAACGCCATGCCAAAAACTGACCTTTTTGAATCGCCTGATTATTATCAATTAGATGAATTACTGACTGATGAGCACAAACTTATACGTTCTTCGGTAAGAGATTGGGTGAAAAAAGAACTGACTCCAATAATAGAGGATTATGCACAAAAAGCAGAGTTCCCTAAACAGTTAATAAAGGGTTTGGCAGAAATAGGCGCTTTTGGCCCAACAATCCCTGTTGAATATGGCGGCGCTGGGCTTGATTATATGTCGTACGGTATTATTATGCAGGAGATTGAGCGTGGCGATTCTGGCATAAGGTCCACCTCTTCCGTACAGGGCTCATTGGTAATGTACCCGATATATACATATGGTTCGGAAGAACAGCGTATGAAATACTTACCTAAACTGGCTTCGGGTGAAATGATTGGTTGCTTTGGGTTGACTGAACCCGACCATGGATCAAATCCCGGCGGTATGACCACTAATTTTAAAGATGCCGACGATCATTACATTTTAAATGGTGCCAAAATGTGGATCTCCAACGCGCCGTTTGCAGATATTGCCGTAGTATGGGCGAAGGACGAAACCGGGAAAATAAAAGGATTGATAGTTGAGCGTGGTATGGAAGGCTTTACCACCCCCGAAACACATGGTAAATGGTCGTTAAGGGCATCAGCTACCGGCGAACTGGTTTTTGATAACGTTAAAGTACCTAAAGAAAATCTATTGCCCAATGCATCCGGTTTAAAAGGCCCGCTTGGGTGCCTCAACCAGGCCCGCTACGGCATTGCCTGGGGAGCGCTGGGCGCTGCTATGGATTGTTATGATACCGCGCTCAGGTACGCTAAACAGCGCAACCAATTTGGCAAACCTATAGCGGCATTTCAGCTACAGCAAAAAAAACTGGCCGAAATGATAACCGAAATAACCAAAGGACAATTATTGGTTTGGCGATTGGCTACTTTAAAAAATGAGAACCGTGCTACCGCTGCACAAATCTCCATGGCTAAACGTAACAGTGTTGAGGTGGCCATAAATATTGCACGTGAAGCAAGGCAAATACTTGGTGGTATGGGCATTACGGGCGAATATTCTATTATGCGGCACATGATGAACCTGGAATCAGTAATAACTTATGAGGGCACGCATGATATCCACCTGCTAATTACCGGAATGGACATAACCGGCGAAGAAGCCTTTAAATAAAGAACTTTTTCTTATTAGTTACATAACAATTGTTTTGTATTATATACTTTACAAAGAATAGTTATATTTGTTAATTACTCTTTAATTAATGCCCCCTATTAATTATTCGCGCAAGAAAATTTTCTTTTTTGCAAGAAACCGTTTTACATGGTTCTCTTTCATTCTTGCTGTTTTGTTGGCTACCTTCTCGTGTAACCAAAATAAGCAGGCTAAAACTGAAGACCTTTCCGATGGCTTTAAAATTATCTTCAATAATGTAAACAAGCTGGATGACCACCAAAAAACCAATGAAGCCATACATTATCTTGATTCAGCATTCAAACTACTGGATAAACCAACTGTAAGCGATACGTTCAGATTTTATGCGGTGCATTTTTCATATTATAAAATTGCGATCCGTGATCGTAATAAAGAGATGTCATATGCCGATAGCTTAGTAAATACGGCACGAAAAATTAAAGGAAACTCATATGTTTCCATCTTTGCTGAAGCCAGTTTTGCCAAGGGCGATGCTTATTTAGATCTGAAACAATATAACAATGCCTACCAATATTTTTACCGCGGTTATTTAATAGGTAAAAACCATCTTGATAATTCAGTACTTGCCGAATACACTTACCGTATGGGCATGATCATGTTCAGGCAATCGCATTTTGACCTGGCTGCTGGTTATTTTAAAGAAAGCTATAAGCAGAGTTTTGCATATCCGGATAATTTCAAGGCATTTTATCAACGCCAGGAATTATTGAACGATATTGGCGAAAGCTACCAGCACAGCGGCAACGTTGACAGCGCCGTGTTATACTTTAATAAAACGTTGGCATACATCAACCAAAATAACGATAGGTTTAAGAAACATGCACCTCTGCTTGATGTTGCACGCGCAGTTACTTATGGCGATTTAGGCACAATAGCTTATAGTCAAAAACAATTTGCAAAGGCAACCAATTTGTTAAATAAAAGCGTTGTCATTAACTTAAAAAAGTATAACGATAACTTTAATGCCGAATTAGTTGAAATAAACCTTGGGCATGTTTACCTCGACCAGCACAAAGATGCCCCTTTCCTTAAATTAATGCAGGATATGAGCCTGCAGTTTGATAGTGTAAAAAATATTGAAGCTGAAACCGGCTGGAGTAAGTTAATGAGCGACTACTATACCTATAAAAAGGATTACGCCAATGCCCTTCAATATTTCAGAAAATATACCATACTTAACGATTCTCTCGTTCAGCAATCCATCTCGTTAAAAGAAGTAGATGTAAATCAGCAATTGGCTAATTATGATAAGCAATACCAGATCCAGAATTTACGCGATGATAATAAGGCACAGCTGATATACCTTTATTTAGCTGTATTATGTACCATAATGGCTGTTGTGATCCTCGTGTTAGTATACCGAAACTGGAAAAGATCAAAACATGATGTAACCGTTGTAAACGAATTAAATAAGCAAATCAACTCGCAAAAAACAGATCTGGAAAATACTTTAAAGGACCTAAAAGTAAGCAGTGAGGAAAAAGACAGGATATTACGTACCGTAGCACATGACCTGCGCAACCCAATCGGCGGCATTGCATCTTTAACGAATGCCATGCTCGAAGATGATTTTACCGAAGACCAGAAGATGCTGATAGAATTAGTGAACAGCACATCGTATAATTCGCTCGAACTGATAAATGAAATACTGGAAGCCACTAATGCGGCAAACACAAATTTAAATAAGGAACCTGTTGAAATAAACTCACTGGTAAGTAATAGTGTTGAGATATTGAGTTTTAAAGCAGCCGAAAAAGATCAGCATATAGTAACCGAACTATTAACAAAGCCCAAGGAGATATTAATAAGCCAGGAGAAAATATGGCGGGTAATAAGCAATCTTATCAGTAACGCTATTAAATTCAGCCCTAACCATGCAAGCATTAAGGTAAAGGTAGCCGATGAAAATAATGAAGTAAAAATATCTGTCAGCGATAGCGGCATAGGTATACCCGATGATATAAAAGACCAGGTATTCAACATCTTCACCAATGCAAAAAGACCGGGCACTGCTGGCGAAAAATCATTTGGACTAGGGCTTTCTATCTGTCAGCAAATAGTTGGTGATCACAATGGCAAAATATGGTTTGAAAGCAATAACGATATCGGCACTACCTTTTATGTAAGTTTGCCAGCAGCCTGATCAGGGTTTAATAAAGTCAGCATACCATTGCCCCGATGATTTAACAATACGCTGTTGCGTATCAAAATTAACATGGATCAGCCCAAAACGGGGATGAAAACCTTCGGCCCATTCAAAGTTATCAGTAAGGGTCCATACAAAATAGCCGCTCACTTTATTGCCTTCGTTTTTAGCTTTTAAAACCTGCTGTAAATAGTTTTGCAGGTACTGTACACGCCTGGGGTCATCCACTTTGCCATCCTTTACCTCATCAGGGAAAGCGGCCCCATTTTCGGTAACATATATTTTTTTAATGCCCGTATAAGCATTAAACTTCTTCAGCATCTCATAAATAGCGGGGGGATAAACTTCCCAGCCCATATCAGTCAAGGGCACATTCCGTTTTTTGGCTCCTATTAAACTTGCATGCACGTATGGTGTAAGTAATGAATACTTCACAATTTCGCGCGTATAAAGCTGTATACCGATAAAATCGAAATCAAACTTAGCGCTTTCCATATCTCCCGGCTGAATATATTTATCCATTTTTTTTAAGATAGACAGATCAGCAACCGGATAACCTAAGCCAAGCGTTGGCTCAATATAAACACGGTTTAACAAGGTATCAACACGCTTAGCAGCCGCTACATCGCGTGGTTTATCACTTGCGGGTTCAATATACGTACAAGAGAATGTGGTACCGATCTGCACATCGGGCAAAACGCTTCTTAACGTGCGCCCACCTGCTGCTATACATAAAATAGCGTGATGTACCGCAGGCATAAAATTGCCAAGGCCTTTACGGCCCGGTGCGTGGATGCCTAAAAAATAACCTGCTCCGGTAAATACGGAAGGTTCATTCATTATCATCCAGTCTGTTACCCTATCGCCAAAGTTTTGGGCGCATACGGTAACAAATTCAGTAAACCAGTTGATAATCTCGCGGTTTGTCCAGCCGCCTTTGAGTTCAAGCGCATGCGGCAAGTCCCAGTGGTATAGCGTTACCCATGGTTTTACACCCTGTTTAATGCAGTAGTCAATAACACGGTTATAGTAATCAATACCAGCCTGATTTACGCTGCCTGTTCCTTCCGGAAAAACGCGCGACCATGATATAGAGAATCTGAAATTCGGAATATTTAGTTGTTTTACGAGATCGATGTCGGATTCATACCTGTTGTAGAAATCGCAGGCATCGCCGGGTTTATGGCCGTATTGAATGTTGCCTTTTTTAGCCGAGAATACATCCCAAATTGATTGTCCCTTGCCTTCATGATCATGAGCACCCTCAATCTGGAAAGCGGCTGTTGCTACTCCCCAGGTAAAATCGTCGCCAAAAAGTTTCTTGTTAAGATCTGAAGTTTGCGTAGTAAGTTCCATTAAATTGAGCCTAAACCAGGCCCAAATTGTACATTATAATTTTATAAAAAGAAAATTTGTGAATTAAACTATTAGTGCATGAAAGTTGATTTCATACTTCTTAACATGATCCACTCAGGTAAACTGCTGATAAACTTCAAAAAATTTGATATGATTTTCATAACCTGTTTAATTTTACTTAAAGATACACGGCCTGTATAACCCTATGATATTTATAGTATTATGTTATTGTTAACAACATTTGTTGAAAAAGGTGATATTTTTGTTCGATCACTATCTCATCCTAACCTATGAAAGCACACTTTTTAAAACTTATTGATTACGACCGCTTTGCGAACCTTGAAATCCTAAAACTCATCATTAAAGCTAATGAGCCGGAGTTACCGGTAAAGTTAATGGCCCATTTACTATCAGCACAACAGGTTTGGTTTAAACGCTGCGCGAACTTGCCTGATGTTGATCGTGTTTTATGGCCGGATTGGAAAGCTGATACTTTTGAAAAGATAATAAATGAAACTCGTAATAACTGGGTAGAATTTATCAATAAGTTGACCCCAGAAGATTTCAATAAATTAATCGCCTACAAAACAACAAGAGGCGAAAGCTATGAAAACCTGTTGAGCGATATATTGGCCCACCTAATTAACCACGGCACCCACCATCGCGCGCAGGCTGGTCAGCATTTAAAACTGGCTGGGATTGAAAATTTACCTTTAACTGACTACATTTTTTATTTAAGAAAGTAATTAATGCGGTTTACAAGCCGTTTATTTTGATATTTGCCAATCTATATATAGCTAACCTATGTTTAAGAAAATTCTCCCAATAGCAGCAGCTGCCGGTTTACTATTAGCCGGATGCGCCGATAACAAAGCCCAGGAAAAAGCGCTTTTAGATTCAGTAATAAAAGTGCATGATAAAGTGATGATGGACGATGGCGTGGTAATGAAAAACAAAATGTTGTTAAAGGGCATTGCTTCAAAAGATTCCGCAGCGGCTGTAAAAGACTCTGCTGATTTCTATACAAAAATTTTGGGCGATGCAGACGATAGCATGATGACCTGGATGAATAAGTTCAATCCGGATTTCACCGGCAAATCGCACAGTGAAGCGATGGATTACCTGCATACACAAAAGGAGCAGATAACAAAGATCAGCCTGAAGCTTGATTCAGCTATTTCAGTATCAAACAATTACATTAAGAAAGCTAAATGAGAAAGCTAACAGGACTCGTTTTGCTGGTTTTATTATTTGGTGCCTGCAAAACCAATAATTCAAAAAAAACATTGCCTATATATGGCGAGCGCACGGCAGTTACAAAAACAGTAAATGGCCAGCAGGTAACTGATACGGATTACCAAACCATCCCTGCATTTAAGTTTGTAAACCAATACGGTAATAGCGCAGGCAGTAAGGACCTGGACGGCAAAATATATGTGGCTGACTTCTTTTTCACCTCCTGCCCTTCTATTTGCCCTATCATGCAGCGCAATATGCTAAATGTGTATAACGAATTTAAAAACACACCCGATTTTAAGATCATCTCCTTTACCATCGATCCTAAACACGATACCGTGCCCGTGCTAAAAAGCTATGCCGATAAACTAGGCATAAGCGGCAATAGCTGGTGGCTGTTACTTGGCGACAGGGACAGCGTTTACAATCTGGCCGCTAAAAGCTATCTGGTTGCTGTTAGCGAAGATAGCACTGTTGCCGGAGGTTATATGCACCAGGGATATTTTGTGCTGATAGATAAGCAAAAACGCGTTCGCGGGTCATACGATGGTACCGATATGAAACAGGTAAACCAGTTGATTGATGATATAAAAACTTTACAGGCCGAACCTGCGCCTGCAGCACAATAATTATGAAACTTAAAGTAATAGGCAGTATTTGTTTCTTGTTACTTGTGCTGATAGTTTCATGCCAAAGCGATGAATCTATCGAGTTTAAGCGTTATTATTCGGCAGGCTCATTAGTGTACCAAACTCATTGTCAAAACTGCCACGGTGCCAAAGGCGAAGGCTTATCAGCGTTGATACCACCGCTTACTGATAGCATCTACATCAAACAAAATTTAAAGTCTTTAGCCTGTAATATCAAATTCGGTCTTAAAGGAAATATTGTAGTGGATGGTAAATCATTTGAAGGTACAATGCCTGCTGCGAATGACCTTACCCCTATCGAAATTGCCCAGGCCATAACCTATATCAGTAACTCGTTCGGCAGCAAACAGGGTACTATAACTGTGGACGAGGTTAATACCGACCTAGGTAAGTGCAGTAATTAATTACGGTCTGATCATTTTATAATGCCAGATACCGGCTTCTTCAAATTCAGGGCCTGATTTTATAAAACCAAGTCTTTCGTAAAATGGCACAGCCTGGGTTTGTGAGTGCAAATAAACATAATCAGCATCAGCAGGCAGATCTGCCAGTACAGCTTTTACCAACACCTGCCCTACACCAGTGCCCCTGAACTGTTTTAATACTGCAAAGCGTTCCAGTTTGTAACCCTTATCCGTTTTACGCCAGCGCGCTGCCCCTGCGGGGACGTCATCGGCTGTTGCCAAAAAATGGGTTGCTATATCATCAAACTCATATTCCAGTTCGGGCGGACAGTTTTGTTCATCAACAAAAACCTCGCGCCTTATGGCAAATACCTTTTCAAGGTCGGCGGGGTCACTTACTTTGTTTGCTTGTATCTTTTTTAACTCTGGCATTTGCGTAGTGTGGCTTTGTCCTGTGCGAAGTTAGCTTTTGCCTGTGATTTTCCTCTGCCGCATCAATGGAGTGTGTACAGGTGAGATCATCTTCCTCTTCGGCCAGGTCCGACAATTGTACATAAAATTTATGTATTTGATCAAGTTCCTGTTCACTCAAATCCTCTAAATTTACCATACGGTTACTTGCACCCTGGTGGGAGGCCAGTATCTCATTCAATTTTAAGTGAATCGCCTTTGAATCCTTATTTTGTGATTTCTGGATCAGGAACACCATTAAAAAGGTGACTATAGTTGTACCGGTATTAATAACCAGCTGCCAGGTATCAGAATATTTAAATACGGGGCCAGTTACAGCCCATACAATAATTACAACCATAGCAGCTATAAACGCTGCCGAGCTGCCAGTTGCAACGGTAGCCCAGTTGGCAAAACGCTCAAATAAATTTTTCTTCTTTTTCTTGACCATGACAATTTGGAGTATTAAATATTAATGTCACAACCAAAAAAAAGCGCCAATGTTCTCACACTAGCGCTTTTTTAATTATTAGGATATTTTTTTATTATAATTTGCTGGTTGCATCAAGGCAATTCAAATCAGCAAATGCCTGTGTAAGGCGTTTCACAAAACTTTCTTCGCCCTTGCGTAACCATACGCGTGGGTCATAATATTTTTTGTTTGGAGAATCTTCGCCTTCAGGGCTACCGATCTGGCTCTGTAAGTAACCTTCTTTTGATTGGTAGTAATCTTTTATACCTTCCCAGTATGCCCATTGCATATCAGTATCGATATTCATTTTGATAGCACCATAAGATATCGCTTCAGCAATTTCTTCCGGAGTTGAACCTGAACCACCATGGAATACAAAGTTGATAGGTTTTTCAACATCCAGGTTATATTTTGTTTTCACATACTCTTGTGAGTTATGTAAAATAACTGGTTGTAATTTAACATTACCTGGTTTGTAAACGCCATGTACGTTGCCAAAAGCAGCAGCAACGGTAAAACGCGGACTAACTTTTAATAAATTCTCATATGAGTAAGCAACATCTTCAGGTTGAGTATATAAACGTGAGCTGTCAACGTCAGAGTTGTCAACACCATCTTCTTCACCACCTGTTACACCTAATTCAATTTCAAGTGTCATACCTAATTTAGCCATACGGGCTAAATATTTAGCAGAAATCTCGATGTTTTCTTCCAATGATTCTTCAGAAAGATCAAGCATGTGTGATGAAAATAAAGGTTTGCCTGTTTCAGCAAAAAATTTCTCACCATGATCTAACAATCCGTCTATCCATGGCAATAATTTCTTAGCGCAGTGGTCGGTGTGCATAATTACTGCAACGCCGTAATGCTCAGCTAATAAGTGTACGTGTTTAGCTGCAGATACCGCACCTAAAATACAAGCTTGCAGTTTAGAGTTATCTAATGATTTACCTGCGTAAAATTGTGCGCCACCATGTGATAATTGAATGATCACTGGTGAATTAACTGCTTTCGCGGTTTCCATAACAGCATTTACCGTGTTAGTGCCGATAACGTTTACTGCTGGTAAAGCAAACTTATGCTTTTTAGCTGCTTCAAATAGTTCCTGCACCTGATCTCCGTGCAAAACTCCTTTATAATTTTTCAAATCCATTTAGCTTCTTTTTGGGCCTCGAAGTTATAAATTTTCCGGATTTATACTACATTTTTGATAGAGTTTTGCATTTATAGCAATATTTTACCCTATACAGATCATAAATTGAGCATATGAGGGATAGAATTAATTGTAATATTCCCAAAATGATATCTAACATCTAAAAATCTTTCATCTGAATAAAAATTCGTTTCTTTGCATCATATTGAAAGAGCTAGATATAGATATGGCCTGGTTTAAGCGCGAGATAAAAGGAATAATTACGACCACTGAGGAAAAGAAAGAAGCACCTGACGGCATCTGGAATAAATGCCCTGAATGTAAAAAGCCCCTCCACTACTCAGAGCAAGTTGAAAACCAATACGTTTGTCATTACTGCGGTTATCATTTACGCATAGGATCAAAAGAATACTTCTCCATACTTTTTGATAATAACGAGTTTACCGAGTTATCCCCTAATCTGCATTCGGGCGACCCGCTGCATTTTGAGGATACCAAAAAATACGAGGACCGTTTAAAGGAAACCATGAAAAAAACCGGCTTAAAGGATGCGATCCGTGCCGGGGTTGGTAAAATTAACGGACAAGATCTTGTGATCGCTTGTATGGATTTTAACTTCATTGGCGGTTCAATGGGATCTGTAGTGGGTGAAAAGATAGCACGTTCTATCGATTACAGCATTGCGAATAAAGTTCCATTCCTGATGATCTCAAAATCAGGTGGTGCACGTATGATGGAAGCTGCATTTTCACTAATGCAAATGGCTAAAACATCAGCAAAGCTGGCATTACTATCCCAAGCGAAAGTACCTTATATATCATTATTAACCGACCCAACTACAGGTGGTGTAACTGCATCATACGCTATGCTGGGCGATATAAACATTGCTGAACCGGGTTCATTAATAGGTTTTGCAGGCCCTCGTGTTATTAAGGAAACCATAAAGAAAGATCTTCCAAAGGGTTTTCAAACTGCTGAATTTGTTCAGGAACACGGTTTCCTTGATTTTATAGTCGACCGTAGGGAGATGAAGGAAAAACTATCATCATTCTTAAAAATGATGGGTAACTAATAAGAGTTATACATTATCGATATAAAAGAAGCTGCCTCAAAAGGGTGGCTTTTTTGTTTTGGAGAAAATAATTGATAAAGATTTTCCTGCATTATATAAATACTACGGGATGGTTATTAACTTTAAAACAGATTAATTATCAAACCAATCTCAACCTGTAATGAAATCCTTATTTGCATCAACCTTATTGATCTTTAGCTTTTTGTTGACACACCCTGCGTGTGCACAATCGGCGGGGGGTACTTCCCCTTACAAGGAATGGCCCGCTTATTGGATAGCAGCGCCAAATGATGCGGGTACAGAATATGGTATTTACCATTTCCGTAAAAACATTACTTTAACAGCAAAACCTGCATCATATATTGTCCGTGTATCGGCAGATAACCGTTATAAGTTATATGTAAATGGTACACTGATATCGGTTGGCCCGGCCCGTAGCGATACTTATTATTGGAACTACGAAAAGATAGATCTGGCACCTTATCTTGCAGCAGGTAAAAATACCATAAGCGCTACTGTTTGGAATGATGCGCAATACCGCCCCGAAGCACAGATCACACTACGAACTGCATTTATTTTGCAAGGCGACTCAACAAACGAGGAGATCAACACCAATAAAACATGGAAATGTATCCGCGACAGCGCTTATAAACCCAATAGCTGGATAGGTTACTATACCTATTATGTGGCTGGCCCAGGCGAAATTGTAGATCTGAACAAAACTGTTAAGGGATTTACTGCTACTGATTATAATGATATTACATGGTCGGCTGCCAATGAACTGGGCCACGGCAAACCAAAAGGAATGGCTGATGCCTTTGGCTGGATGCTGGTTCCATCATCATTACCACAAATGGAGCGTACTTATCAACGCATTCCCCTTTTACGTAAGGCAGATGGAATTACCGTGCCATCCTCATTCCCCGGCACAAAAACCACGGTTACTATCCCGGCTAATACAACAGTAACGTTATTGCTCGATCAAACTTATTTAACCAACGCTTATTTAACCTTCAATTTCAGTAAGGGTAAAGATGCAGGCATATCCATCAGCTATGCTGAATCGTTGTTTGACAACCTGAGCAAATATGGCCCGAGAAAAAGCAACCGTAATGAAATAGAGGGTAAAGATTTTGCAGGCCGGAAGGATAGCCTGCTATCAGATGGCACATCAAACCAAACATTTACAACGCTTTACTGGCGCACTTACCGGTATATACAGGTAAGGGTACAAACCAAAAATGAGCCGCTTACCATTGATGATATCTATGGCACGTTCACCGGCTTTCCGTTTAAAAACAACGCCGTTTTCAACACTGATAATACAGAAATAACAAAAATACTGGAAACCGGCTGGCGCACAGCAAGGCTCGACGCTATTGAAACCTATATGGATTGCCCCTACTACGAGCAACTGCAATACATTGGCGATACGCGCATACAGGCAATGATATCCTACTATAACAGCGGCGACGATAGGTTAGCACGCAATGCTATTAACCTAATGGATCATTCTCGTATAGCTGAAGGTTTAACATTGAGCAGACATCCATCATTTAGTCCGCAGATCATTTCTACTTTCTCGTTGTGGTATATAGGTGTTTTATATGATTACTGGATGTATCGCCCGGATTCAAACTTTGTTAAAAACAAACTTGCAGGTGAGCGCGCTGTGTTAGAGTTCTTCGCTAAATATCAGCAGACTGATGGTTCTTTAAAAGATACACCGTACTGGACTTTTGTCGACTGGGCTAATGCCAAAGGCTGGCGCAGTGGGATGCCCCCAATTGGCAGTAAGGGTAATTCCTCCATTTTAGATCTTCAATTATTGATGGCCTACCAGCAGGCTGCAAAAATGGAAGCAAAAATGGGCCTGCCTTATCTTGCCGACCTCTACAATAAAAAAGCGGCACAGCTAAAACAAACCATTCAATCCAAATACTGGAACGCAGTCAGAAAGCTTTATGCCGATACAGAGGATAAAGACCTATACTCACAACATGCCAATTCACTAGCCATACTTACTGATGTGGCAAAAACTGAAGATATTGCAGCTATCAGCAAAAATATCTTAACTGATACCACCTTAACCCAATGCACCGTATACTTTAAATACTATATGCACCTGGCGTTAATTAAAGGCGGCCTGGGCAACGATTATCTAAGCTGGCTTGATGTATGGCGCAATAATTTAAAAATGGGATTAACCACCTGGGCCGAAATATCTGATCTGCAAAATGTACGCTCTGATTGCCACGCATGGGGAGCCAGCCCTAATATTGAGTTTTTCAGGACTGTATTAGGTATCGATAGCTATGCACCCGGCTTTAGCAAAATAAAGATAGAGCCACATTTAGGAACGATAAAAAATGTAAGCGGAGAAATCCCTCATCCAAATGGAAAAGTAGCTGTGTCGTACACTCTAGATAAAGATAAGTGGAGGATAAAGATCAATTTGCCTGAAAAAACTACCGGTATACTGATCTGGAAAGGCAAAAAAATGATACTTAACGCCGGAGAAAATTCATTTGTAATATAAAATAAGAAGCCGTTTCATGTTGATGAAACGGCTTCCTGTTTGAACAATATTACGGTATTTTGCCGCTCTAAGTACTTATTAAAGTAGTGGCTTTCTAGTCCTATTGATAGTAGTACCACTATGTTTTTTACGGAGATCTCTGAATGCCGCTGCACCATTATCACCCCCACCTTCAAGCCCTACGGAACCAATGTTGATTTGATTAGTGTCTTCATGGCTTCCGTTCACGCCTTTGGTTTGATTAACGCCTTCGATAGGCTTTTGATTTTCAGTTTTCATAAAATAGATATTGTAGTATTATTCCCCTTGCTTACAGGTTATTTTCTGTACCCGGCTCGTGACCTACCATACGACCTGTTGTACGGCCATGCGGACGGCTTACAAAATCAGTTTCAGCAGGGCCCACTGATGGAAACTCTCTTTTTGTTGGAGGGGTTACATCTGTTTGCTCGCTAAATGAAGCATCGTTACCTTCCTGCGGGTGTGAAAATTCTTTTTCGTGCGGATAACCCGTGTTCTCTTTCTCAGGCTGATTTCTTTCAGGAACTTGTCCTGGTGTTTTATCTTTTTCGTTTTTCATGGCAGATATTTTTAGGTTAATAACGGTAGTAGAAATACGCGTTATTAATTGTTATTTAAACAAAAGCCATAATCATGCCAGTTAAACACCGGCATGATTAAAAAAATTTATTTCTAAGATAAAATAGAGTTGAAGAAAGCTTTATTAAGCATTAACAAGGCAAAGTTCCTTTACCTTGGCCACGGTAAAATCTATCTCTTCTTTAGTAGTATATTTTGAGAAAGAGAACCTTACAGATGGGCGCGACGGGTTGGTGCCGATAGCCGTTAAAACGTGAGAGCCTATATCTGAACCTGAACTGCATGCGCTGCCGCCAGATGCTGATATACCAGCGATATCTAAATTAAATAACAGCATATCAGACATTTCCATTTCAGGAAATGAAACGTTCAATACAGTATATAAACTCTTATCCGGGTCGGTTTCGCCGTTAAATTCAATACCGGGGATGCTTTCAACCAACTGGTCTTTCATATAGGTTTTTAAGCCCTGAATATGCTCCTGGTGATGCTCCATTTCGGCATAAGCCATTTCTAAAGCTTTGGCAAGGCCTACTACACCGTAAATATTTTCGGTACCGCCACGCATATTGCGTTCCTGCGCACCGCCATAAATGAGTGGCTTAATTTTTATACGGTGATTGATGTGTAAAAAGCCCACACCTTTAGGTCCATGAATTTTATGTGCTGAACAAACCACAAAATGAGCCTTTAATTTACTCAGGTTATGCTTGTAGTGACCCATAGTTTGTACAGTATCACAATGATAAATGGCATTGTAGGTTTCGCACAGGTCGCCGATACGCTCCATATCCGATAGTGTACCGATCTCGTTATTGGCATGCATTATCGATACAAAACTACGTTCGTTATCTTTCAGCAAGGTTTCCAGGTGATCGTAATCAATGTTACCCTTTGCATCGATATTAACAAAACTCAGTTTAATAGCGCCTGCTTTTTCGAGCGCCTCAAAAGTATGGATCACTGCATGGTGTTCAATGCGGCTGGTAATAGCGTGTTTTATACCATGATCAATAATACCACACCTAATGGCCATATTATCGGCTTCAGTACCGCTTGATGTAAAAAAGATCTCAGATGGAGAAGTACCCAATAAATTGGCAACAGTTTTTCTTGATTTTTCGATCAAAGTCCGGGCCTCACGGCCTTGCGCGTGTATAGATGATGGATTACCATAGGTATTTTCCATAACCTTGCACATTTCCTTTATTACCTCCGGGTCGAGAGGTGTAGTAGCCGCATTATCTAAATAAACACGCATTTTTTATTATTTGTTAAATTATAGGATTACTGAATTATTGAATTGATATAATACTTACTCAATTCAATAATTCAGTAATCCTATAATTCACTAATTAAATACTCAGTATTTCTTTTATATCGGCAATTATCTTGTTGGCTAAATTATTAGCTACAGTTTCTGAATTACCTTCTGAATAAATACGGATGATTGGTTCCGTATTTGAACGGCGCAAATGTACCCATTCTTTATCAAATTCTATTTTCAAACCGTCGATTGTTGAATGAGGCTGTTTTTTGTACTTTTCTTCCACCTTCAACAACAACGCGTCGATGTCCATTTCTGGGGTCAGCGTTATTTTATTTTTCGAAATAAAATAAGCCGGGTATGATGCCCTTAAAGCCGAAACTGTTTTGCCTGATTTTGCCAGGTGCGTTAAAAATAAAGCGATCCCCACCAAAGCATCACGACCGTAGTGCGATTCAGGGTAGATCACCCCGCCATTACCTTCGCCACCAATAATGGCATTGGTTTCCTTCATTTTATTTACCACATTCACCTCGCCTACTGCTGCTGCATGGTATTCGCCACCGGCTTTCTCGGTAACATCGCGCAAAGCACGGGTTGATGACAGGTTTGATACGGTATTACCTACTGTGTTTTTCAGCACATAATCGGCAACGGCAACTAATGTATATTCTTCGCCGAACATGCTGCCATCTTCATTAACAAAACAAAGACGGTCAACATCAGGGTCAACAGCTATACCTAAGTTAGCTTTTTTCTTCACCACTTCCTGTGATAACGCTATCAGGTTCTCAGGCAAAGGCTCCGGGTTATGCGGGAATTTGCCATCGGGCTCACAAAATAATTCGTGTACGGTTTTAACACCCAATGCCTTTAATAAAGCAGGAATGAATATACCGCCTGTAGAGTTAACACAATCAATAACTATTTTAAAATCGGCTTTGGTTATCGCATCAACATCAACCAAAGGCAGAGCCAATACCGCGTCGATATGTTTTTGCAGATAGCTGTCGTCGTGGGTTACTTTACCCAAATCATCAACATCGGCATATTTTAGATCACCTCTTTCAGCAATTTCAAGCACATCCTTGCCATCAGTATCGCTGATAAACTCCCCATTGCTATTCAGCAATTTAAGCGCGTTCCATTGTTTTGGGTTATGGCTCGCGGTAAGAATGATCCCACCCGCGGCTTTTTCAAGCGGAACAGCAATCTCAACCGTTGGTGTAGTTGAAAGACCAAGATCGATAACATTGATACCTAAACCCTGCAATGTGCCAATAACCAGGTTATTAACCATGCTGCCTGATATACGAGCATCCCTGCCTATAACTATCTTTTTAATACCCGATTTACTGATGGCCCATGTACCAAATGCCGAAGTAAACTTTACAATATCTACCGGCGTTAAACCATCGCCAGCGGCACCGCCTATGGTGCCCCTTATGCCCGAAATTGATTTTATTAGTGTCAAAAGCTTTGAATTATTTGAATAGCAAAATTAAAATATTTAACCGATAGCCACCTCATTTATTGGTTATATTTGCAATACCGCAAAAATAACCATGCTCGATCATCTTATACAATTAGACAGGCATTTATTCTATTGGATTAATCACGACCTGACTAATTCTTTTTTTGATGCTGTGATGCCATGGCTACGCACACCTAAAAACTGGATCCCGCTATACATAATTATATCCGCCTACTGCTTGGCAAAGTACCGGGTAAAGGGCATCATTATCATAGCCTTTATAGGCCTCTCGGCAGGCTTTGCCGATTTTACCAGCGCAAGTATAGTTAAACCTTTGGTTCATCGCCTGCGTCCTTGCGCCGACCCTATAACAGCGCCGACAGACATTGAACGCCTGCACACTTGCGGATCAGGCTACAGTTTTCCATCTACTCACGCTACGGATCATTTTGCCATGGCTATATTTATGATACTCATATTCCGCAAATATTGGCGCTGGATATGGTTCTGGGGGATATTTTGGGCCGGACTGATCTGCTTTGCCCAGGTTTATGTAGGTGTACATTTTCCTATCGATGTTACCTGCGGCGCTATTTATGGGTCTTTTGTAGGATGGCTGGTGTATTGGATGTTCAGGAAGTTGCAAAGGCAATATGCTGAATGGATGCCGATGGTGTAGCTTAATCATGTCATCCTGAACTTGTTTCAGGATCCCACTAGTAGGTAACAAGCATGACGATCACTCACCATGTGAGATGCCGAAATAAATTCGGCATGACGAACTAAATAAAATCTGAAATCGAACATTTCAATTCCGAAATCAACTTACCCTCTCATTTTATCCAGTAAATCACTCAATTTACCGGCTTCCTCTTCAGTAAGATTATTTTTAAAATAATCTCTGGATTTAAATTCTACGTCGATCTTCGCTAATAATTCTAAACCCTCGTCGCTGATGCGGATATCAACTGCCCTGCGATCTTTTTTATTGGTACAACGAGAAACCAACCCCTTTTGAAACAAGCGGTCAACTATGCGCGAGGCATCCGACATTTTATCTATCATCCGCTCCTTCAACAGGTTAACTGTCGCCGGACTAGGGTATTGCCCTCTTAAAATGCGTAAAATATTAAACTGCTGCTGGGTAATATTATATTTTTCAAACTCCCCGCGAATGAGGTTAGCCAGCCAGCCCGATGTATAAGAAATATTGATGACAGCTTTCTGGTAGTTGTCTTCAAACTTAGTGCTTTGTATTTCTTCGTCTATGCGCATAACCAGTATAATGCCTGTTAGTACAAATATGTTTATTTATTTTCAATTTGTTCGTCATCTTCGGCTTTTCCGTAGTTCCAGGGGCAATGCAGGCACTTATTTTTACAACAATAGCCTCTTTTCAAGTGATAAGCCTCGGTAAAAACAAAATTGCCGTCTTCGTTAATGTAATAGTCTATATTTTCCTGCAACATCTCAGTTGAGTATTTTTACAAATATATCATCGCCAAAATGTTTCTTCAAATACGCACCATTACCATGCAGGGTCCATATCTGTGTGGGCTTTGTATGTTCAACGGCTTGTAAAATATCGTTCCAGTCCACATGGTCTGATATAAACAGGGTATCATTCTTATTCACCTGCAAATTTTTCCATCCCGAGGCAAATAAGCGCTTCACCCCTTTCGCATTTATATAACTATCAAATGTAAAAGGCGGCACAATGTATACGTATTCATCCTGGTTCTTCATCAACCTGCGACTATACATTTGATACGTCCCCGGCGAATACCCATGCTTTTCGTAAATAGCATTAATAGGCATAATACGGTAATGCACCAGGATTTTTTTCTTAGGCGCATGCTCATTAATCATCTTTATCAACCGCTGGCTTTTGCCTAACCCGTAAGCGCCGAGCAAAATATTTATTTTGATATCATTCAGTTTTTTTATTTCCTCAACCGGATCGGGATGCAATACCGCAGGATCAGCAAATGTACTTTCTGTTATCAGCACATCGGTTTTCACCCATTCAATCGGCTCACAGGTGGCGTCGGGCTGTAACTTATAATCGCCTGTATATAAATAGCGTATGCCTTCATATTCCATCAGCACTTGTGCCGAACCCAGCATGTGCCCGGCAGATATAAAGGTGATCTGCACACCACCCACCATAAAAGCATTATTATAGGCAGCTATGTTAAATTCCTTAGCCGCATTTTTACCGTAGCGTAATTGCATAAAAGCCGCCGTAGCTTCGGTACAATAAACATTTGTATTACCGCTAATAGCATGATCAGCATGGGCATGTGATATTACAGCCGTTTGTACAGGTTCTTTTGGGTCGAGATAAAAATCGCCGTATTTGCAGTACAGTCCGTTGGTATTGAAAGAAAGGAAATCGTCTTTGATAGTCATAAAAAAATAAAAATATTGTCTTAACCCTCTTTGTGGCTTGGCACAGAGAGGGTCGACCAGCGCAGCGTAGTCGGGGTGAGTTAAACGGAGCGCGAAAAATCTGCACCAAAGGTCCCCTCTTCAGAGAGCCCTGGGTGTGTTATGTATTATTAATTAACCTAATCACCGATCAACTAATCTCTAATCACTATAATCTGGGCGTTGCCTACGGCCCGGGCTATCCGCTCATACTACACAGGACTTAGCCACAGCCTGCACTGAGGCCCTCGAAGTGGCCGGTATCCGCTCCTATCCCTAACGCGAAACTTCAACGCGCTCGGCCAACTCACCCGGTTGTTGCTTCCCTCAACCACCCTATCTTCACCTGCGACGTAAAGAGGATAAAACATTCTGCACCAATGAACTAATGAACTAATGAACCAATGAACAACTCATGCAAGGCCAAAACCTGCGGTATCACTAATTCACTATTATCATTCTTTATAGCATAATCGGCTAACTCCAGCTTTTTCTCCTCTGTAAACTGTTTTGCATCACGCCCCCTAACTTCTGCCTCACTTAATCCATCACGTTGCATTACACGCTGTATGCGCATCTCCAATGGTGCGGTTACCATTATGGTTTTATCGCACATTTTATAGGAAGTGCTTTCAAACATCAATGCAGCTTCCTTCAAAATATAGGGCGCGTTCTTAAACTTCGGTACCCAGTTGTCAAAAGCCCTAAAAGTTGCGGGATGTACTATCGCATTAAGCTTTGCGAGTTCTGTTTCACTTTTGAAAACAATGTTCGATATGTGTTTGCGGTTTAATGAGCCATCCTCGAAATATGATTCTTTGCCAAAGGTGTGCTTAATGGCATCAATGAGGATCTCATCATTCACCATCACCTTTTTAGCTTCATCATCAGCATAAAAAACAGGTATGCCCAATACTTCAAATATTTTGCTTACCGTGGTTTTGCCACTCCCTATGTTGCCGGTTATCCCTATTTTAAGCATTATTTTCTGATGATGAAATCAATATTGGGCGGGTCGATGCTCACTATTTTACAAAACGGCGGATACCTGATCAATTTTACGGGTAAAATAGTATAGCCCTGTAATTTCCATAAGTTCAGATCCGATTCAGCTTCAAAAAAGTCCTCATCCATTTCTGAGTATTTTTTTAACGATGTTATAAAAGTAACCTTAACTTTCTGCGGAAATATCTTTACGTTGTAATAATCGGTATTATTGATGATCTTCACCGGTATCTGCAGGGTTTTCTCCGTAAACTCATCAACCGGCACCACCACATCTACAGCTTTAGGGTACATGCTCATGTTACCTTCGCTAACTGCCTGCATGTTCAGTTTGGTTCTGATGGTTTCGTTCACATCTTCAGCTATTAATGAATCTGTATCCCACTGCGTTATTTTGCTGATGCGGTTAGCAGGCCCCGTTAAAGTAACATAAGCCGGTTTTACTATAGCGTTGTTTGATTGGGCAAACTGTTGCTGGTATTTTAATGATGATATCAAATGTACCGGCACCCGTTTTACCATGCGATAAGAAAAATCAAAGTATAGCGTATCCGGGTTAATAGCTATAATTTCGTGATTAGCATCCCTATCATTTATTTGCTTTAACTGTGAACTGAGTACTACAAAATTCCCATTATCCAACGACCGCAGATCTGCTACGATAGGTGTATCCTCATCATTCATTTTTGAAAAAAGCATCTGCCATCCTGTACCTTTTACAGTAACCTCCACTGTATCCGACTGCAAAGTATGGAACGCCCTTTTTTGCGGTGCATTTTTGTAGGTTAATACCCGTTTTACGTTATAGTTGTAAAGTTGCGATAAGGTTATAAAAAACCACGCGAGTGCAGCCAATACCAGGCATGTAAAAAATGCCGATAATCGCCTGCGTTCTCCTGCGGATAGTTTTACTATAGCCATGTTCTTTAAGTTAAAAGTAAAAATTCAAAAGTCAAAAAGCTTAACAAAAAGAAAGCTGAAAGCTTTTTGTGCTTTCAGCTTTCAATAGTTAAGTTAAAATCCATTTTTTTGACTTTTAACTTTTGAATTTTTACTTACGCTTTCGGCGGTGTATTTAAAGCTTTAGATGCTTCTAATGATACCGATGATTTTTCGTAACGGGTTTTGTGTCCGCTTTCATGTTCAATTAAAAAAGAGGTATCGCCAACTTCAGCTATTTTGCCATGCGCGCCTGATGTTAAAATAACTTTATCGCCTTTTTTAAGATCATTAACATAGTTCTTTTGGTCTTTTTGTTTCTTAACCTGCGGGCGTATCATAAAAAAGTAGAATACAATAACGATAAGTACCAGTGGTAAAAATTGGCTATAACTGCCCAACATTCCGCCGCCCGCTGCTTGTAATAAAATAGTTGCTATCATGTTTAAATTAATTATTTATTTTTTGTCTAATACTTCGCCAACCAGGTGCACTGCATTTTGCGGTGGGTTGGTATTGGCTGTAATGGTTATCATTTTATCCTGCAATCCGCTTTTTCCGGTACTGTTAAAAGTAACGTTTATTTCGCCGCTATCGCCTGGTTTTATCGGGCCGCTTGGCCACTCGGGCTTAGTACAGCCACAGCTTGCAACCGCATTTGATATGATCAATGGCGATTTACCGGTATTGGTAAATTTGAATTTATAATTCACTTTATCGCCCTGGCTTATCTTGCCGAAATCATGCATGCTGTATTCAAATTTCATTACCGGCACATTAGCAGCAGCTGCTGAACTTTTTGTTGATGATGAATCGGTAGTTGTGCTTGCAGTTTTTGCTGATTGATTACATGCAGATAATAGTAAACCTGCTGCAATTATGCTTAAAAAAAGTTTTTTCATAGTTTATTCTATCAAACCTCTTCCTATTTTCTTTATTTTATTCTGAGCTTTAAGTTCTATCAAAATCTTGTCCAAGATACCGTTTAAAAACGAATTACTTTTAGGCGTACTGAACTCTTTTGATATTTCCAGGTACTCATTAATAGTAACCTTAACCGGCACCGAAGTAAAGTTTATAAACTCGGTTATGGCCATTTTCATTAACATGGTATCCATCATGGCAATACGCTCGGGCTCCCAGTTCTGGGTTTTGGCGCTTATCATTTCCTGATATTCCTTATCATGGCGTAAATTTTGTTCAAACAGATTGATGATAAACTCCCTGTCCTCGTCCCAGTTACCGGTAACTTCAGCCAGTTTATTTTTCTCCGGTTCATCAAAGGCAAAGTTTTTAAATGTTTTGGCTATCAGCGCTTGTAACACATCTTTATCAACCGCCCACACAATAAATTTATCCTCAAAAACCTGGTCGGCTAATGATGATTTCAAAATTACCTTCTTAAATATGAATTTAATGATATCCTTATCGGTTTGAATAGTATCGCCTGTTTTTTGAAGATATTCGGCGTATTCAGGAGAGTTTTTCAGGATGTTAAACAGTGTTTTTGTAAGTTCCGGTTCAAAGCTCCACTCTACTTTATATTTTTTTAGCGCAGCTATATACTCTTTGTTTTGCTTTAATGAACCTACAAACCTGTTAGTTAATATTTTAAGGTCCGGGTTCAGGTCCTCCTTGGTAGGCAAATGTTTGTTCGCTCGCTCTGTAGCGTCCGTTTGGGCGTAATCCACCACCTCTGAAATTAATGATAACATCCAGATATACATTTCATATACCTTATCAATACTTTGCAGCAGGTTTTTCTCATGTATTTTGAGATCGCCGCCACTGGTTTGATGATACGCGTACAACGCCTGTAATACTTTTACTCTTAAGTGCCTTCTGTTTAACATGTGTAAGAACGATTTTAGCCCATCTACTGATGGGTTCTTTAATTAACTATTTAATTTATTTAGAATGATGATTTTACTTTTTTAATGTCTACTATTCGTTTTTCGGCAATTTTATTTGCCGCCTCAATTGATGAAATGTTTTCAGCCTTCGAAAGTTTTAAAATATTACGCGTTGCATCGTAAATATTTTCTGTTAGCTGTAAAGTGCGCTTTTTGCTAAAGCCCATCAGTTCTGAATAACAATTTATTAACCCGCCTGCATTAATTACATAATCCGGCGCAAACAGGATGCCTTTATCCAGCAACATTCGCCCGTGCAAATGCTCGTCTTCCAGCTGATTATTCGCTGACCCTGCAATAATGCCGCATTTAAGCTTGTTTATAGTTTGTGTATTAACGGTTGCCCCTAATCCGCAGGGTGCATAAATATCGGCACTTATATCGAAAATATTATTGTTTGATATAGCTTGTGCCCCATATTTTTTAGCCACCTGGCCCAAACGCTCTTCATTAATATCACTGGCATAAACCATTGCTTTTTCATCGCGCAGCAACCTTACCAGGTTTTCGCCCACATGCCCTATACCCTGCACAATTACCGACTTACCGGTTAAATTATCACTGCCGTACAATTCCTTTACAGCTGCTTTAATACCCATAAATACACCCTGTGCCGCTACCGGTGCAGGATCACCGCTACCACCTATGCTTTCGGGCAAACCGGCAACGTGCTGCGTTTCCATCCTGATGTATTCCATATCCTTAGGATTGGTGCCTACATCTTCAGCAGTAATAAATTCGCCGTTCAAATTTTTTATAAAACGGCCAAATTTACGCAATAGTGCCTCTGTTTTATCTTTGCGCGAATCACCAATAATAACCGCTTTGCCGCCACCCAGGTTTAAACCTGTTATAGAAGCCTTGTAGGTCATGCTCTTTGATAACCGTAACACATCGTTCAGCGCGTCGGCTTCTGTTTTGTAAGCCCACATGCGTGTACCGCCCAAAGCCGGGCCCAACGTAGTATCGTGAATTGCTATAATAGCTTTAAGCCCCGTATCCGGATCGCTGCAGAACACAATTTTTTTATGTCCCAATGCCTCAAGCTGGCTAAATATAGAATCGGTTGGTGTCTGGTTCGGCATTATGACTGACAAATAAAATTGCTTTGGGGCTTCCGACAAAAGTAGAGGTTTTTTTCGGTGTGACAAAATGATTATATAGTCCGAAAGACCAAAAGTCCGGAAGTCGGCAAGTTAAAATGTAAACAGTACTCTGTCACCGGCTTTTAATCTTTGTTGATTTCAAAGCCTTTTACAAACTTTCGGACTTCCGGACTGACAGTCTTTCCATCTTATTACCTATTTTTGAACTTTCGAACTTTCGGTCTTTCCGGACTTTCGGACTTCTAATTATATGAAAGACCTCGCATACCTCAATAAATTCCTTTATAAATATCGCTGGCGGCTTATACCGGGTATCCTGTTTGTTATCATATCCAACATTTTTGGGGTTATGCCTGCATCTATTATCCGCATGGCTTTTGATATGGTAACCGAAAACATTGGCGTTTACCAGCTTTTCGCAGGTTTCAACAGGCAGAGCATGATCTATGATATCTTTGGTTCGAGTTTGTTATTGTTTGGGGTGCTGGTACTTATCCTATCGTTATTAAGGGGCTTGTTCCTGTTCTTTATGCGACAAACCATTATACTCATGTCGCGCCACATCGAGTATGATCTTAAGAACGAGATCTACAGTCATTACCAGGCATTATCACTCGCCTTTTATCGCCGCAACAATACCGGTGATTTGATGAACCGTGTAACCGAAGATGTTAGCCGTGTGCGCATGTACCTTGGGCCCGGCATTATGTACACCTTAAATACGGTAGCGCTGTTTATCATAGTAATCTATTTAATGCTGACGGTTAATGTACGCCTTGCAGTTTTCTCCATATTACCCCTGCCTATATTGGTTGTAATTATATTTTATGTAAACCAATCTATCAATTCGCGCAGCGAGAAAATACAACAGCGCTTATCCATCCTATCCAGCTTTGTACAGGAGAACTTCTCGGGCATAAGGGTCATCAAATCATATGTACGTGAAAACTTTGTACGTAAAAGCTTTGCTGCCGAAAGCGAGGAATACAAACATCACTCCATGGAACTGGTACAGGTACAGGCCTTATTCTACCCTTTAATGCTGCTGCTGGTTGGCATAAGCAACGTTATTATTATGTATGTAGGGGGCGTTGAGGTAATGAAGGGCAACATCACATCGGGCAATGTGGCCGAGTTTATTGTGTATCTTAATCAGCTTACCTTCCCGGTAATAGCTTTGGGTTGGGTAACTTCATTAATACAAAGAGCCGCGGCATCACAAAAAAGGATCAATGAGTTTTTGCACGAGCAACCCGAGATCAAATCGCCGGATGTTCCTAAAGTAGATATAGCAGGGCAGATAACATTTAATGATGTTTCCTTCAGATATCCCGATACCGGCATACAGGCATTATCTTCCGTATCATTCACTATTAATCCCGGCGAGATGGTGGCTATAATTGGCCGCACAGGTTCGGGTAAATCAACCATCGCCAACTTATTGATGCGTATGTATGATTGCACAGGCGGCGAAATATTGATTGACCAGTATCCGATTAAACAACTTAACCTTGAAGGTTACCGTTCGCAGATAGGCTTTGTACCGCAGGAAGTTTTCCTTTTCTCGGATACTATTGCCAATAACATTGATTTCAGCGCTGATGTACTGGATATGCCGCGTGTGGAGCAGGCCGCGAAAAATGCCGCTGTTTACAATAACATTATCGAACTGGAAAAAGGCTTTCAAACCTTGATCGGCGAGCGCGGCATAACTTTATCGGGCGGACAAAAACAACGCGTATCCATTGCACGCGCCATTGTTAAACAACCACAGATCATTGTTTTTGATGACTGCCTTTCGGCTGTTGATACCCGAACTGAGGAAGAAATACTAAACAACCTGGGCAGCGTTATGCAGGGCAAGACCAGTATTATTATAGCGCATCGTATATCAACCATAAAAAGTGCCGATAAAATTCTGGTAATGGACAAAGGCCATATTATTGAACAAGGCAACCACGATTACCTGATGCAGCAAAAGGGCACTTACTTTGAACTTTACGAAAAGCAATTGCTGGAAGAAGAAGAAAACGCCTGATAATTAAATTACTGGCAATTTTTCTATATTTATAGGCATTAAACCCTTATTAGCCTAAATATGAGAAAACTATTTTTTATCTGCATATTATTAATCCCTACATTAAGCAAAGCCCAAACATACACCTCCTACAAAGCCACCAATGGTGTTACTTATCATTTAAATGATACGGTAAGGCTTGGTAAAGGATCTGCAAGCGATGGCACATTCCTTTATATTCAGGATAGAGGGATACCTACCCCCCTGCCCGGCCCTACGCCTACTCATAATCTGCCCAAGGCATTTACTAATGGTGGCGTAATTGTAAAAAATATAAAAAAGAGTAAAAGAAATGGCATTGATAAATATGTATTAGTGGTTGATGCTGGCGGCATATTCCGTTTCTCCTTATATATTGATGATGCTATTTTAGCATGCGAGGTGCTGCCCTGCCAAACTACTGCTACAAAAACACCATCGCCAACTTATGTTGCTGATGAAATTAAAAAGTTAAAGGACCTGCTGGATGCGGGCACTATAACACAAGCCGAATTTGATGCTCAAAAAAAGAAGTTATTAGGTGAGTAAACAATTTCCCTTCTTAAAACACAAAATAATCAATTGATAATTGGGTCGGGTAGAAATGAAAATTTAACAGTAATTGTTTTAATTAATTTCAATTATATTTATTTAAATACTTGTAAATTGAATTTTTATTTATATTTATGCCTATCAAACTAAACACAATTGATTTTATATGGGAGATTTTGACAATAGAGAGCGCGAAGAGGTATTCTCAAAGAAGGTAAGAGCAGGCAAAAGAACTTACTTTTTTGATGTAAAGGCAACACGATCTAATGATTATTATGTTACTATTACAGAGAGTAAAAAACGTTTAGAAGACGGGGTCTTTATCAAACATAAGATCTTTTTGTATAAAGAAGATTTTGAAAAATTTGCCGAAGGCTTGAAAGAAACCATTGACTACATAAAAGATAACCAGGAAGTTGTTGAAAAACGCTATGAGTTTAGCGAAACCCCTGAGGTAGCGAAAGCTTCAGCAGATGACGATTTCTCCTTTGATATATAACGAGACCAACCAACTAAAAACTTTATTATAATTATTGCAAAACCCTGCCATGGCAGGGTTTTTTAGTTTAAGGGCTCTATTTAATATGGTGAGCCACAGGCCCGAACACCAGCATAGCTATATTAAAATAAATAACTAAACCGGTAACATCAACTAAAGTAGCAACAAATGGTGCTGATGAAGTTGCAGGGTCAAATCCTATCTTTTTTAATACAATAGGCAACATTGAACCCGCTAGTGAGCCCCAAAGCACTACCCCTATCAAGGCAAAACAAACGGTAAAAGCCATCCGCATCCAATATATGCCGTAAATATTACTGAAGGTTGTCCATAATGCCACCCTTGAAAAGCCTATTATACCTAATATAACTCCCAATAATAAACCCGACAATATTTCGCGGCGCATTACCCGCCACCAATCTGTAAGCCTTACTTCGCCCAAAGCCATAGCCTGAATTATCAGCGTTGATGCCTGTGAACCACTGTTACCCCCGCTTGAGATAATTAACGGAACAAAAAATGCCAGCATAGTAATGGCTTGTAGTTCGCCACCGTACGATTGCATAGCTGTAGTGGTAAGCATCTCACTTAAAAACAAAATGATAAGCCATCCGATACGTTTTTTCACCAGTTTAAAAAGGTTGATGTCCAGATATGGTTCATCCAGTGCTTCGGTACCGCCTATTTTTTGGATGTCTTCGGTATATTCTTCATTGGCAATCCACAATATATCATCAACCGTAACTATACCCAGCAATACATTATCAGCATCAGTAACGGGCAGTGCGGTACGGTTATTCATCCTGAAAACGTTTATCGCTTCCTCTTGCGGGTCATTGGCGCTCAGTGCTATTAAACGACCATCCATCAGGTCGCTGATCTTTGTTTCGGGTTTAACCAATAATATTTCGCGGATACGGATATCGTCCAGCAAAACACCATTTTCATCGGTTACATAAAGAACATCTATCGTTTCGGAATTTTTACCATACCGGCGAATATGTGACAACACACGGGTAACATCCCATGTTTTTTTAACCTGGATATAATCGGGTGTCATTAAGCGGCCTACACTGTCCTCTTTATAGCCAAGCAGTGACAACGCCTCTTTCCTGTCATCGGGCGACAAGTGCAGAATCAGCGCTTTAACAGCCTCGCCGTGCAACTCACTGAATAAAGAAGTACGGTCATCAGGCGGCAGGCCATTGATGATCTGCGAAACCTTTTCGCCCGAAATGTTTTTTATGATGCGCTCCTGTGTAGGAAAATCAAGAATGCGGAATACGTTAACCGCGCGGTTAACCGAAAGTGTATCAATAAATTTGGGGCCATGTTCAGGAAGTTCATCTATCAGTTCTTCAACATCTGATATATTTAGGTTGTTAAGGTATTCCCGAAGCTTTCTATCATTATTTTGCTCCAGCAATAGGGTTATTTGTTCAACCATTTCTTCCATAAAAATTCCTCCTTTTACATATTTTGAAACGCCAATTTACCTAACAACCAGCGTGGGCAAAAGTCGGTTTAATTTTTCAAATTATTAGGCCATTTTTTCTGCTATCTTTGCGCTTTTTGGTGAAAGAACCAAGAGTAAAGAATCAAGAATCAGGACAACTGATTTATTGATCCTTTTTCAATCTTGATACTTGATACTAACTACTTGATACTAAACAAAAAACAATGGGACTACAATGTGGTATAGTAGGTTTACCTAACGTGGGTAAATCAACACTTTTTAACAGCTTATCAAACGCTAAAGCACAGGCGGCCAACTTTCCGTTTTGCACCATCGAACCAAATGTGGGTGTAATTACTGTGCCCGATGAGCGCCTTACAAAATTAACAGAGATAGTAAATCCAAAAAGCATTGTACCCAATGTTATTGAGATTGTTGATATAGCGGGCCTTGTTAAAGGTGCCAGCAAAGGCGAAGGACTGGGTAACCAGTTTTTAGCCAACATTCGTTCAACCAATGCTATTATTCATGTTTTGCGTTGTTTTGATAATGACAATGTGATCCACGTTGATGGTTCTGTTGACCCTATCCGCGATAAAGAGATCATTGATACCGAATTACAGTTAAAAGATCTTGATTCGATAGAAAAGAAACTGCAAAAAGTTGAAAAAGCGGCTAAAGTTGGTAACGACAAGGAAGCTAAGAAAACTTACGATGTTTTAACCATCTATAAAAACCATTTATTAGCCGGTAAATCTGCCCGTACTGCCCCTGTTGAGGAAGAAGACAAAGAGCAAATTGCTGATATATGGTTGCTTACCGCAAAACCGGTAATGTACGTTTGTAATGTTGAAGAAAGCGCTGTTAACACAGGTAATGCTTATGTTGATAAAGTAAGAGAAGCCGTTAAGGATGAGAACGCTCAGGTGCTGATCATCTCTGCCCAAATTGAGGCCGAAATAGCTGAACTGGAATCATACGAAGAACGCCAGATGTTTTTGGATGATATGGGTCTTGCTGAATCCGGTGTAAACAAACTAATAAAATCAGCTTACAAACTGTTAAACCTGGCTACTTACTTTACTGCAGGTGTACAGGAAGTACGTGCCTGGACTATCACCAAAGGTTTTACTGCCCCGCAGGCTGCAGGTGTTATACATACCGACTTTGAAAAAGGATTCATTCGTGCTGAAGTGATTAAATACGATGATTTTGTAAAGTTTAACGGTGTTGAAACTGTAATTAAAGAAAACGGCAAGTTAAGTGTTGAAGGCAAAACCTATGTAGTTGAAGATGGCGACATCATGCACTTCAGATTCAACGTATAGTTTTTAAAGAGATAAGAATTAAGAGTCAGGAATCAAGACAAAGAAGATTAACTTCTATCTTGGCTCTTGATTCTTGTTTCCTGGCTCTTTCCTCGCTATACTAATGGTAATGAAAAATAAAACGTTGTTCCTTTAGCCGGTTTACTTTTAAACCATATTTTACCACCCTGTTCCTCTATTATCTGCCGGGAGATAAATAATCCCAACCCAAAGGTTTCTTCGCCCGCAGTTCCCGGCCTTTTAGTTTCTGTTGATAGCTGAAATATTTTATCCTGAAAATCAGCAGGTATACCAATACCCTGGTCTTTTACACTCACGGTAACGTCCCTGTCAGTACATTTCCAATCTAAATTGATCACTGTATGCTCAGCGCTGAATTTTATGGCATTTACTATCAGGTTATTAATAACCCGCCATATGCTGTTCTTATCTATGTGTACCAGGCAGCTTTGTGTATTCCCTATAATTATGCGTTGTTTTTTTTCTTCGGCCCGGTATTGTAATAGCGATATACTTTCCTGTAATAATTCCCTTAAGTCTGTTGTAACTTTTCCATCACCAACCGGGGCATTGCTGGTTTTGGCTGCAAGCAGATCATGAATCAATAAATTCATCTTTTTGCTTGATACTTTTATTATTTCCAACATTTCCAAATCATCTTCTGTGCGCCCTTCATCGCTGGTCATGATTGCGCTTACACTATAAATAGCAGTTAAAGGATTTTTAAGGTCGTGCACCACCATGCCCAATAATTGTGCATTATCCTGGTTGCTTTTTTCAAGCGCGCCAAGTGTCATCTTTAATTGCTTATTATATAACGTTGTTTGGCGCACGTTAGCTTTTTCCTGCCGGGAACTTTTAAGTAACAAGTAAATAAGTAAAACACCTAACAGGCATATCACTATTACCCCACACAGAAAAAAATCCTTTCGCTGATCCTTCTTTTTCAGGTCCTTTAAATCATACTGCCGTTTAAGCAACTCAAATTGCTTACTAAAATCGGTCGACATCAGTCCCTTATTTTCGGCTTGAAGTTTGTTTACCTGTACAATGTATTGCTGCAAAAGCAAGTTAGCTTTAACTGTATTTCCAATAGCATTGGCATAATTAGCGTTAAGAAGGATCAATTGAAGCTTATATTGCGCTGTAAGCAGTGTGTCGCTACCACCGTTTACCCGGTTCAGTAATTGCCCGGCCTGGTTTATCCGGTTGGTTTTTAAATACAGCTCAACCAATTTCATGTTAGTAACCAATGCATCTCCCGGGTCATATCCTCGTTGGCTGTTAATGGCTATCCCCTGTTTAAACATATCTTCGGCCAACGCCAGTTTACCCTGTTTAAAGTAAACAGTTCCCTGGTTACCTAGTACCACACCGCGTGCCTCATCTATATTCTTTTTCTCTATCGAATCTTTTGGGCGGGCAGCATTTAATAATTCTAATGCCTGATTATAATAGTACATGGCACTATCCAGTTTCCCGGCATTGCTGTAGCTTAATGCTATATTATCCAGGCTGCCTTGTAAATTGCCAACCTGATCAACAATATGGCCGCAATTCTGCAAAGCGGAGATTGACCTTTTATGCCATGCCGCCGCATCCAAAAAACGCCCCATTCCATAACTGATATCAGCAAGGCGCTTATTAAAATTAAAAAAGAACAGTGGGTGATCGCACTCGTTTTCCGAAGGGAGAATACTTGTTCTGCCTTCATAAAATTCAAGATATGCCTCATTAAAACGCTTTAATTTGAAAAGAACATCTCCCTTATCAAGATGTGCCTCTGCATAAAGCACGTTATATGCTTTTTCGCCAGAGTGTGGCTGCAAAATATTTAACGCGCTGTCGGCAAATAGTAATGCTTTGGGGTAATTTCCCTGTGTATAATAAAAGCTTTGCTTAAAGCTGTATTTCGAGTACAGATCTCCAACGCCCGGTTTAGAAATTTTAGAAAATTCCGTATCAAAGTAGGTTAAACTCCCTGTCAGGTCAGTTTTACACAATTCATTAACACGCGCAATAATGGCGTTAACCTGATCCGGATGATCAATGTTTTTAACGACAAAAAAATTGCATGAACACAGTGTTACTATGAGTAGCAGAAAATTTAACTGCCCTATTTTTTTAGGGCCGGGTATTAACATATAATTGCCTCCATCAAACAGCTGGTTGCCATAGGCTTTTTAAGCTCACTTAATCGGTTAAAATAAAGAAAATCTGTGATTAAGATCGGTAAATACTTTTACGTATTGAGCAACAGGATAGTTTCCTATTAATTACAAAGATGTACTGCTTATTTTTTATCCCACAACCTTTTGGTAACCACTTGTGCTATAACCTGTTCGCGGTAATTTCTACTAATAGGAATACGGTTGTTCTGAATAAATATTTCATTACCCTCAATGCCTTCTATTTTATTTATTGCGACGATATAAGATTTATGCACGCGTATAAACAACCTCGACGCGAAATTTTCTTCCAGGCTTTTGAGGGATAACATGGTAATATATTTGCCTTTAAGTGTAAAAATATTTACATAATTCTGCATACCCTCTACATAAAGAATATCCTCAATCGGGATCTTTTCATACTTATTACCGCATTTAATAAAGAAGTAATCTTCATCGTGCGCAAACTTATCTGTGGTGGTTAAGTTGTCTTTATTTAGTAGCCGATGATAATCCCGCGCTTTGCTGGCTGCTTTAAAAAAACGCTCGAACGTAATAGGTTTAAGCAGATAATCAAGCACATTTAACTGAAAACCTTCGAGTGCGTAGGTTGGGTACGCAGTAGTTATAACCACCATAGGCGGTTGCTGCATGATCTTTAAAAAGTCAATCCCATTCATTTTCGGCATCTGGATATCCAGGAAGATCAGATCAGCAGGCTGACGGTCCAATAATTGTAAAAGTTCGAGCGGGTTTTCGCAGGTGCCGTTCAGTTGCAGAAAATCCACTTCTCTTACATACCTGGCTAATCCCTCCCGTGCCAATGGTTCATCATCTATTATAACGCAGCTTATTTTATTCATGCCATTAGTTCAAATGAAGGGTTAAGTTCCAGTTCAGATAACATCAGCCTAAACTTTACCGCAAAGCTGCCGGTGTTTTGGGTAATATCTAATTCATACTGCCCGGGATAAAGCAGTTCCAGCCTGCGCCTCACATTTTTGAGTCCTATTCCCCCATAGTTGATCACTTCCCGCAATTCCTCATCCGAAGTACTATTATCCACATCCATTTCTAATTGAAGCCCATTCAGCCTGATATTAATACTGATCCAATTTCTACGGTTGCTTTGTCGTGATACATGTTTAAAGGCATTTTCAACAAAGGTCATCAATATAAATGGCGCTATACCCAGTTGTGCAACAGGTCCGGGGTCTATTTCCAATGCAACTTCAAGGTCATGATGCTGGCGAAGTTTTTCCAGTCCGATAAAATTTTCAAGGTAATCCAATTCCTTACTTAAAGGGATCTGCCGGTCATTACATTCATAAAGCTGGTGCCGCAATAGTTCTGAAAATTTCGCAAGCGACTCGGAAGCCATATCCGGGTTTTTGTGGATCAGAAAAAAAATGGAGTTGATGCTATTGAACAAAAAATGCGGGTTAAACTGATATTTCAGAAATTTAAGTTCGGTTTCCAGCTTTTCCTTTTCCAATAGCTGTTGCCTGCGTGTTGTTTGCAGCCAGTTTTTAGTGAGTTTAATACTCATGGCCAGTGTCATACTGGCTAAGGTTGATGGGACAGCTTCGCCCAGGCAATTGTATAAACCGCCATACGCCTGTATAACACTTTTATGAACAAGAAAAGCGCTGAGGTAATAGCCCGGCGTTATCAACAAAGAGGTAACAGCAACGGTAACCAGAAACAGGCTGATGTACACAACGAACCGACTTTTTTCAAGATATCGCGGGATAAGGAAATACAGGTTAAAGTAAACTGCGGCAGCCTGAAAGATGAAATAAAAGGAAAATTTCACCAGCATCGGCGTAAAAAGAAGATAAGTTGCCGCTTTAAACGGATTGCCTATAGCCACCGACCACCAGATAAAATGATATACGCACCAAAAAGGGATATGATACAGTTTGTACCTGATCAGCCAGTTAGTGTCGTTTTTTTTGATGGGCATAGATAAAGGTACTTGAATTGGATGAATAGCACATATTGAATTAGTGAACTGCTGCTACTAATTGACCAAATGCATTAATGAGGTGATGACAGGTAATTACATATATTAAAACAGCATTTTCAACTCCAAAATGTAGTTCAGCAGTTAAATACCTCCGGTGGTCAATCCATTTTCCACAGGTTGCATGTTTGATTTTTCTTTGAGGGAACAACCACCGAAACATGAAAAATCTTGTTGCCTTATTATTCACTATTTTCACCTTTCAATATGCCACAGCGCAGTTAAGCGGTAAAGTAACCAGTACCGATGGTAACCCCATCCCCTACGCTGTTGTTAGCTTATTGCACAATAAAGATAGTTCGCTTGTGCGTTCAGTTGCAACAAATGAGCAGGGATTATTTCAGATGGAAGCAACAGGAACAGGCCCTTATTTATTAAAGATCAGTAGCATAGGTTTTACAACCCAAATATCCCCTGTTTTTATGCTTACGGTTCGCAATCAATCTAAAAATTTCGGGACGATTACACTACAGCTAACTTCACGACAATTGTCAGACGTGGTGATCCGTGCCAGTAAACCAGTTATTACTCAGCAAAGCGGCGGACTGGTGGTTAATGTACAAAACAGTGTATTAACCAAAGGCAGTTCGTTATTGGAGGTTTTGGAACGCTCTCCGGGAGTGACGTTAGACCCACGCAACAATAGCTTATCTCTAAATGGCAAAAGCGGCGTTATAGTAATGCTGGATGGCAAACTGATCCGCTTGCCGATGCAGCAGGTGGTAAGCCTATTAAACGGCATGAGCGCTGATAATATTGCCAATATAGAATTACTAAACACCCCGCCAGCCAAATACGATGCCGATGGCAGTGCAGGCCTGATCAATATCGTCACCAAAAAAAATAAAAAGCCCGGCACCAATGGGTCGTATACCTTAACAGGAGGCTATGGCAAAGGCGAAAAGGCCTCAGCGGCATTTAACCTGAATCATACATCCGAAAAAACAAACTGGTACGCCAATTATGCTTATACTCACGACAATACTTACGGCCAATTACTTGCCACAGGCACCGAAGATGTTGAAGCAATAGGTGGCCCGATTACCTTCCGTTATTTTGGTGTTAGTAAACCTGTAACCAACCAACAACAGCTGAGTACAGGATTTGATACCCGGCTAAAAGCGGGTTGGACAATTGGCAGCAGCATTGATTATACATACAATGCTATTGAGGATAACCACAATAACCAGGGTTTTTACCAGTTGCGGCCAGATTCGGTATTGTTATTCAATTCAGCTATTACAGGTACCGGTAAAGCACATAACATAGCTGCCAATATGTTTATTGAAAAAGAAATAAGCAAAAATGAAAAATTACGTACTGATGCCGATTATATTAATTATACCGATAATGAGTTCAGCAATGTGCAAAGCCGTTTTATAGATAACCACGGCAATCCCGCAGGTGAAAATGATAGTCTGTACGCCCCAATGCAAAGGGATAAATATGTTTCTACGGTTCAGTCGGGCATCTTTCAGTTAGATTATAGTAAATCGTTCAATCCAAAAATCAAATTTGAAACAGGCACCAAAGGTACATATACGCGTAGTTCAGGCACATCCAGTATCGAGAACCTAAAACAAGGCGAATGGGTTAGCAGCCTGAACACATCCAGTAATTTGGTCACCAAAGAAACAATCGGTGCAGCCTATGTTTCACTATCGGCACAGTTGGATACGGTTACCAGTATAGTTGCCGGGGCACGATATGAATACTCTGTTAACCGGGCAACCGGCATTAACAGGCAGTTTGGCAAGCTTTTTCCTAATATTGTTATCGACAGAAAACTCAGCCCCACCCAAGACTTGCAACTCTCCTATTCGGAACGGATCAGCAGGCCTTCGTTTAATGATCTGGCTTCCTATATAACTTATAACGACCCGGTATCGGTATTTACCGGTAACCCTTACCTGCTTCCTACTATTACCCGGAATTTAAAATTGAATTACAGTGACCACGACTATCTTTTCTCGCTATTATATAGTCGGGATGATAACCCTATAGTGCAGGGACAAGTTGTAACCGGCCCATCAAAACAACTGGTTTATATCGCGCCCGAAAATGTAACTTATCAGGATAACCTCACATTACAGGCAAACATTCCTGTTAAGGTTAATAACTGGTGGCAAATGAACTATAACCTAACCGGTGGCTGGCGGCAGTTTAAAATTGATTATACCCTGGTGCCAGTTGAAAAAACCTACCTGGGTTATAACTTCAATTTCATGGAAACTTTTCAGTTGCCTCATACCTTTACATTGGAGTTATCGGGCTATTACAATTCTTTGTCCTATTACGGCGTGTCGAAGGTTAATGGGCAAGGAATTCTCAACATTGGTATAAAAAAAGATTTAGGCGAGCATAAAGGCAGCCTGCAACTAAGTATTGCCGATGTATTGCGCAGCGGAAGCTATCATAGTTATATAGGTGCGCTTACCCGTGATGCTTTTGATTCTAATGTTGCTATCAGCTATCAACCTGAAACTGCTATGATACCTGTTGTTAAACTAAGTTATTCCCGGTCATTTGGCAGTACTTCATCTCAAACCAAAAAAAGGAATGAAAACACTGCTAATGATGCGCAGGACAGGATAGGCAACTAACAATAACGGCTATTTGTTTGTGTGAAATGATATAGATATAAAGGTTATTATTTAGGATTAATTATCTATCTTACAGATTATAAACACCTTAAACACATCTATCTAAATCATTCAATATGAAACCTATCACATTTTCTTCAGTCGTTGTGGCTTTTATAATGGTTTGCCTGCTTGATTCCTGTTCAAACAAAGTAACAACTGTTGCATCGTGGATAAATAAAGAGCACATACAGCCCGAGCCTTACAAAAGCGTTTTTATAATCGCTTTAACCGGAAACCTGCGGGTAAAAACTGCTTTGGAAAATAATTTAGCTGCCGCTGCCGAAGCAAGGGGTCTAAAAGCCTTTAAAAGTATTAATGTTATAGGCCCGTTTTCGGGTAAGGAAAGTATCCCATCGAAAGAAGTGATCCAGAAAAAAATAAATGAAATTGGCTGTGAAACCGTAATGACGGTAGCTTTGGTTGATAAACAATCGGAAACAAGATATGTACCCGGTTCGGCTTCGGTAACTGTTTATAATCCATATTTGATGTACCCTTATTACGGCACCTTTGGTTCATATTATACGTACAGCACTGTTTATTTCGACCCCGGATATTACCAAACAGATAAAACTTATTTTATTGAAAGCAATCTTTACGATACCAAGACCAATTTGCTGATCATGTCTATTCAATCAAAAGCGGTAAATCCTCCAAGTATTGAACAGTCAAGCAAAGACTATACCGCATCATTAGTTGACGAAGTTGAGAAGTTAAGACCTGCAAAAAAATAGTCTAAAACTAAAATGGGTACTTTTATCAAGCACCCATTTTTATAATTTCTACTTCAGCTGAACTGCGGTTACGCCTTCATTAGTGATATGTACAGGCTTTATAAACCCATCGGCATCAAAATACATATGATCAATACAGGTTACCCTGTGGTTGGCATCCGTTTCGGTTAGTGGCCTGCGATGATAAACAATGTACCATTCATCCGTACCCGGTATTTGGATTACCGAATGATGCCCTGCTCCCGTTGCAATTTTCGGATCCTGCTGCAAAATAACGCCTATGCGCTTAAATGGTCCAGTTGGCGAATCACTTATTGCGTAAGCTACACGGTAATTAGGCCCACCCCAACCACCTTCCGACCACATAAAATAATATTTCCCCTTCCGTGTAAACATTACCGAGCCTTCCACATAATCCTGCGGGGTTATTGATTTATAGGTAACACCGTCATCAAACGGAACAAAACCGGTAAAGTCCTTATTTAGTTTAGCGATATTACAATGCTGCCATCCGCCATAAATAATATAATACTGGCCATCCTTATCCTTAAAAATAAACTGATCAATAGGTTGTGCGCCATTGTATATTTTACCGATAAGCGGTTTGCCTAAATAATCCTTGAACGGGCCCTCTGGTTTATCCGAAACACCTACACCTATGCCCCCTATTTCCTTTTTATCGTCATGAATATCATTCGCCCCGAAAAAGAAATAGTATTTACCGCCCATTTCTGTTACAGCCGGAGCCCACATAGCGCGTTTAGCCCATTTTATAGATGAGGTATCAATAATATCAGGGTGTTTAGTCCAATGCACCAGGTCTTTTGACGACCATGCATCCATATGCACCTGCTCATCATAAGGCGCGGAATATGTTGGATAGATCCAGTACTGACCTTCAAATATCTTAGCTTCCGGGTCGGCATTCCAGCCTTGTATAACCGGATTACCCGAATATTCTTTTTTTTGCTGCGCGATGGAATAGTTGCTTATGGCAACAAAGGTTAATCCCAATAAAATCGATTTATAAGATAATGGAAACAATTTCATAAAGTATTTCTATAATGGTACTAAAAGCAAATCTAATATTGATATGCTTAAATCATACTTTATTTTATAATTATCTGCGGTAACAAAAAGGGAGTGATCTGAAATTGATTGCAAAACTAACCTTGGCATATTTTCATTCAATTATAAAATCAAATAAAATGGTTGCGATCATTTCTATATATTTGCCCCGCATTGCTCCCGTAGTTCAACGGATAGAATTATGGTTTCCGGTACCATCGATATGAGTTCGAATCTCGTCGGGAGCACTAAGAGGATTGCCTCATTTTTTTAAAGGATTGTTCTGCAAAGAGCAATCCTTTTTTATTGATAAACAGAAAGTTATATTCAAATACGGGATTAACCCAGGGTGTTCTAAATACCCCTCCTTATAAGCGAGACGCTGTTTGAACATTCTTTAAAAAAGGCGTATTTCTGCCTAAGATTGGCCTTTTCATAAACAGTGGGCAGGTCCTGTTAAATGCAATAGTTAAGCCAATTGCTGCTCTAATTTAACCTCGTAATTACTATTCAGATGGTTACTTTGCTTTGGGTTTATCCTTCGCTAATCGCTAAAAAAATTTTTTATTGCAGTAAATAAGGTCCTATACCTGCCAGATTGCTCCGCCCTCATGATGGTTTTATGTAGGCCCTTAACGATCTTTTCTTTTTTTCATTCGTAGCTACCCTAATCAGACCTGCATAAATCGTCTTGACCAATACTCTTGTAATAGCACAAAAGAAAGCAGACTGGGCCTCGGCCTCTCCATTGCCAAACTCATGACCAAAGAAATGGGCGGCGAATTAAGTTATCGAAGTAATGATGATGGTAACTATTTCAGGGTAGAGTTTTTCGCCATGAATTAG